>Ga0206678_10000271_pt1 | contig 32538 bp, 28 predicted proteins | sample M180m12015metaG_FD_155453 | JGI IMG/M metagenome (GOLD analysis project Ga0206678, IMG submission 155453) | Ammonia-oxidizing marine archaeal communities from Monterey Bay, California, United States - M1 80m 12015 | ecosystem: Environmental > Aquatic > Marine > Intertidal zone | place: USA... | reverse complement strand
GACGTAGATCAAGAATGATCAACATCATATGCTCTACTGGAGATAAAACTCTACAAGTGAAAACACTTCCCTTAGAGGGGAAGCCAAGTAATTTTAGTGGTGCTGTGGGTACTTTTGAATTTACAACCAAATTAGATAGAGATTCAATTCAAACCAATGAGTCCGCATCACTGTCGATGCGTGTTAGTGGAACAGGTAATTTAAGAATGATAGAGCTTCCTAAATTTGATATACCCAATGATATTGAAGCTTATGAACCAAAGTACAAGGAGAGTATTAAACTTAAAAAACAAGGTTTAAATGGTTTCAAAAGAGAAGAATATCTACTTATTCCACGTAATAAAGGAACCTACAAAATCGCTTCACGCAGTTTTAATTATTTCAACCCTAGAAAGGGTGAATACATTTCAATTGAAAGTCCTTCATACACCTTAAATGTAAATGGCTCTGGCAATGGTTCAACAACAACAGTCGTTGTAAATAATATCACCAAAGAAGATGTTTCGTTTATTGGTAAGGACATTCTTTATATCAAAACTTCACTTTCTAATTTAAAGTACAGCAAAGAATTATTTTTTGGTTCAACGTCATTTATCGTACTATTAATCATCCCTATTTCATTGGTCTTAATAGCCTTATTAATAATTATTTTACTGCGCAGGTCTATTATTGATATTGAGCATTGGAAGAAGGGTACTGCAAGTAAGCAAGCTATCAAGCACCTTTTAAAAGTAAGTGATGATAAATTTTCTGGAATAGAAAATGCTCTTCAAATTTTCTTGGAAAAGAAATGGAATCTTGACCGAGCACATTTTAATAAAGATACCATAGAACAACTTTTAAGTCTAAAGAATGTTGAAAATAAGCTCCTTGAAGAATTTACTCAAATCCTTGAAGCTTGTGAAATGGCACGATTTACCAGCCAGCAAAGTAAGGAAGATACGGATGCTTTAGTTCTGAAAACAAAAAGTGTAATCGAACAATTAGAAAACTACTAAGTTATGAGACTCCTTATTACACTCCTTATTTTAAGTTCTAGTTTGTTCGCTCAATCAAGCGATGAATTGTTCAATCAAGCATCTATTAAGTATGAGCTAAAAGAGTATGCAGAAGCAATTATTCTGTATGAAGAAATAGAATCTACTGGACAATTTTCCTCTGAGATTTGCTTCAATAAAGCAAATTGTTATTACAAATTACAGCAGAATGCAGAGGCCGTTTTATACTACGAAAAGGTTTTAAAGTTGAATCCTAGTGATGAAGATGCACTATTTAACCTTCACTTAGTACAGCTACAATTAGTCGATAAATTAGCTCAAGTTCCTCAACCATTTTACCAAAAGTGGATTATGAATATAAAGAACTTAAGGACTATTGATCAGTGGGCAAAAATAGGTGTCCTATTTTTATTTCTTTCTTGTGGACTAATCATTGCGTTTATTTTTTCGAGTAAATACACGATTAAGAAGAAGGCTTTTAGCCTGTCAATGTTCACATTTCTAGTGACTGCAATAACATTAAGTTTGGCATATTACAGCTTTAAAACACAAAAAACTGAAGCCATATTAATGCAAGCGAACGCTTATATAAAGAGTGCTCCATCTGTTCAAAGTGAAGACTTATTTATTCTTCACGAAGGAACCAAAGTACTGGTCCTAGAAATCTTTAATGATTGGACGAAAATCAAACTATCTGATGGTATGATTGGTTGGTTGGAGAGTGTAGCGGTTGAAGAGATCTGAAACAATTAGAAAATTCTATTTATAATTTCAGCTTGAGCTTGTCGAAGGATTTACGTATGTCTTCGACAAGCTCAGACTGACTTTGGCCTACACCTTTCCGCATAAAATCAACTTCGGCTTATCGTCAATTAATGTTGTAGCAAATAAATAGTCATTACCTCCATCTTTCAGTTTCAATTTCTTTTTTAGAGCATCAATCTTTTGAGGATAGTTTCTGCAAGCTAGGTTCGCTTTACCCTTAATGTGCTTTGCAAGTGATTTTTTATCAGGATGAATAACTGCTTTAATTTTAAAACTTCTACCTGGGAATTCAGAGATTAATTCTGTAGAAGTATACAAATGAGAATGTTTGTGCAGTTTAAACAGTCCAAATTTAGAAGCGATTGATTTAAATGCACCAGACTTCATAATACTAGAGTTAGGTTCATATAGATACGCTAAGGGCTCTGAATATTGATTGATGGTATTACGCTCCTTTGTATATGTAAAACTGAACTCCTCTTTTACAGCTTTCTTTAGATTGATACAGAATACTTGAGTTTCATCAGAATAGTCTTTCTCCAAAAGATAAAGAACTTCTTTGCAATCGTTGATAACAGAAATTACATGAACTTCTTTAACACAATCTAAATCAATTAAGGTTTGCTGTATATCTAATAAAGGGGCGGTCTTAATTAGTATTCGGTTTGCCTTTTCAAAAAACAAACTTTTTAAAGCTATTACATTGGGTTCACAGTCTTCTAGTCTAAATACTCGTTCACTTTCTTTACGCCTTGCTGGATCAACAAAAATCCAATCTAGTTTCTCTAGTTGCTGTAAATAGCTTATCCCATCGCCCGTATAAACTTCACAGTTACTTTGATTAAAAGCATTGAAATTACTCGATACAATTGCAGCTAGATCTTGATTTCGTTCACAGTAAATAACAGACTGCGTATTCTGGGCTAAGAAGTAAGTATCAACCCCAAAACCACCAGTTAAATCAATTCCTTTTCCAGAAGAAATAATTGTGCTTTTATAGGATGCCGTTTCTTCAGAAGAACACTGCTCCATTGATAAACGAACAGGGTAGAGGATAGTCTCATTTTTAAACCAAGAAGGGAGCTTTTTCTTGGCAATTTGCTTCCCCACCAATTGCTGTACAATAGCTTTCATATCCCAATCCGGATATTTAGATTCTTGTAACATCAAATCGGCAGCTGTGGAATGCAGCTGCCGATTAATAAAATCTTGTAGTTCTTGATGCCTAACATCCATAAGCAAGGCGATATTTTAGTGAGATATAGCAGTAATAACAGCAACAAGTATTCCGGCAGTAATACCTACAGGTGTTAAAGCTCCTTGCAGCAATCGTTTTCTTTTCTTCTTGGTAGCACCATGTCGGTAGCCTTGATAATAATCGACATTCGAATATAAATAATCATTATTTGGATTTTGTAAATTTATAAACCGCTTGTCTTTGGGTGGGATAGAATAGCAAATAACTGCAGGCACAAAATAAGCTGGTGCACTAGCTACACCAATAAAATAATCACCCGTACCTCTGAAATATATCTGAGAATCAAGAAACCCCTGATTAAAATCCTTGTACTCCGTAGAGTCTGAAAAAACCATATGGTGGTCATAAATTTGAGCTTCTGAACACAAAGGAACTAGTAATAAAATAATAATAAACTTTTTCATTATCTAGACCTGTAGTTAAACCCAATCGTTATTGTAAATCGATGTCCGGTTTTAAAAACTTCTACAACATCTTGTGTATCCGATAACCACATACCCAACTCTTCATCATAATACTCTTCATAAAGATGATCTGTTCTTTGTCTTTTGGTTGAAGGAACCCAACCAAAACTAATAGGAATATTTAGATTTCCTGCTTGAATCGTTTTTCCAAAACCGAGGATCAAAGAAGCTCCAGAAAGAGAAACGTTAGGACCTATAGCAAATTCATAGCCAGATGCAAAGCGCGCACCGAACATCCCACTTAAACTAGGTAGAAAAAGTCCATGTTCAAGCCCTCCGATAAACAGAATACCTTCGACTAATCCGGCAACATTATCATCCCCCATAATTTGTTTTTCAAACTGGTAACCAAATTGAGTAATCAGATTTGAGTTTAAGCCAAATTCATCGTTAAGATTTTCTGTTAGTTCACCATTGGTTAGAACGGTAAAACCTACTCTGGGACCGGATAAATTTTGTATAAAATTACCGGCAACTGTGTTGGTGTTAGAGTATTGAATTTGCGAGAAAGCTTGTTCTACACAAATAAAGCTAAGTACTATTAAAATTAGTTTTTTCATTATTATAGGTTTAGTTAGTGAATGCATATTGTAAAATATTAGCACCCATTTTCAGAGCCAATATACGAATGTTTTGGCTATCTTTATGTACTTCAGGGTCTTCCCAGCCATCTCCTAAATCACTCTCGTAAGAATAAAAGCAAACTAAACGACCTTCGTATATCAAGCCATATCCTCTAGTTGGTTGATTATCATGTTCGTGTATTTTGGGTAAACCATTTTCAAAATTAAATGTTTGATGATAGATAGCATGTGTAAAGGGGAGTTCCACAAAATCCAATTCTGGAAAAACCTTTTTCATCTCGGGTCTAATAAAAGCATCCATACCATAGTTATCGTCGATATGTAAGAAGCCTCCGGCCAATAAATAGTTTCTTAAATTTTCAGCCTCATCAATAGAGAACACCACATTACCGTGTCCAGTCATATGCACAAAGGGATATTGATACAATTCTGAACTGGCCACATCAACCAGTTCGTACACAGGATCGATATTCATATTTAAATTTACTCTGCAAAATTGAATCAAATTCTTTACCGATGTTGGGTTAGCGTACCAGTCCCCACCACCATTATATTTTAAAACGGCAACTTTACAGCTGTAGCTATTAAAAGCCATTGCTACTGGTACGAGCAGTAATAATAGGAAGTATTTAAACTTTTTCATGATGTAAAGCTATTGTGTGACAAGCGACTATTCCAGCAGTTTCAGTTCGTAGTCTAGAACTCCCTAGACTAACAGGTTTAAAATTATGAATGAGGGCTACATTAATTTCCTTAGAACTAAAATCACCTTCGGGACCAATTAATATCAATGAGTTATCAGAAACTATAGATTGTAAACTCGTTTTATCCTGTTCTTCACAATGCGCTATAAAACAATCTGACAAGTGCTCTTTAGCAAAGAATTCTTTAAATGAAATAGCGGGATTAAGGGTTGGTAACTTTGCCTTTAATGACTGCTTGGTTGCCGAGAGAATAATTTTCTCCATACGTTCCTGCTTGATAACCTTTCGCTCAGAATGAGCACAAACAACAGGGGTGATCTCATCAACACCAATTTCTGTTGCTTTTTCCAGAAACCACTCATATCGGTCGTTGTTTTTTGTAGGAGCAATAGCAATATGCAAAGAGTAGGAGCGTGGTGCTTCCGACCATTGTTTCACAATATCAAACAAGACCTTTTTCTGTGAAGCGACAGTAATTTCAACCTCGTAAAAGCTTCCCTTGCCATCTATTAAATGAATAACATCGCCTTCCTGCTTGCGCAATACTTTTACACAATGCCTGCTTTCCTCATTACTCAAGTAACAAGAACCTTCAAAAACTTCTGGACAATAGAATAGTTGCATAGAACGAAAATAAAAAAAGGCTCTCAATTGAGAGCCTTTTTAATATAAAATATAAAAACTTATGCGTTAGCAACTGCTTTTGGTGCAGCTTCAAGAATATCTTTACTTGCATTATCTGCATATTGTGAAAAGTTAGCATTGAATGCATCCGCTAATTCATTTGCCTTTGTATCATATGCGTTTTTATCAGCCCAAGTGTTTTTAGGGAATAACAAGTCAGCGGGTACATTAGGACATGTTGCAGGCATGCTTAATCCGAATACAGCGTGCTCATTATAATCTACATCATTCAATTCGCCATTTAAAGCGGCAGTAATCATAGAACGAGTGTACTTTAATTTGATACGTGAACCAACTCCGTATTCGCCACCAGACCATCCAGTATTAACCAACCAAACATTAACATCGTTTGTAGCCATCTTTTTCCCTAACATCTCAGCGTAGAAAGTTGGGTGTAAAGGCATGAATGGAGCTCCAAAACATGCAGAGAACGTTGTTTGTGGTTCCGTAATTCCAGCTTCTGTTCCAGCAACCTTAGCTGTATAACCAGAAATGAAGTGGAACATTGCTTGACCAGGAGTCAATTTAGAGATTGGAGGTAACACACCAAAAGCATCACATGTTAAGAAGAAGATGTTTTTTGGCATAGGACCTACAGAAGGCTCCTGAATATTATTGATATGGTGTATAGGGTAACTTACACGAGTGTTTTCTGTCTTAGCACCACTCATGTAATCAGGCTCGTTAGTACCTTCTTTAAAAGTGATGTTTTCTAATAAAGCACCTTCTTTAATAGCTTTAAAGATATCCGGTTCTTTCTCCTCACTTAAGTCAATACACTTGGCATAACATCCACCTTCAAAATTGAAGACTTCCTCCTTAGACCAACCGTGCTCATCATCACCAATAAGGTTTCTGTTCGGATCTGCAGATAAAGTCGTTTTCCCTGTTCCCGAAAGACCAAAGAATAAAGCAGTATCGCCATCTTTTCCAACATTCGCAGAACAGTGCATAGAGAGTACATCTTTTTGGAAAGGAAGTATGAAGTTTAAGGCAGAGAAAATACCTTTTTTAATTTCACCAGTATAACCAGTACCACCAATTAAAATCACTTTTTTAGTGAAGTTCAGCACTGCAAAGTTATGTTGACGTGTACCATCCACTTCTGGATTAGCCATAAAGCCAGGAGCATTAATCACAGTCCATTCAGAGTCGAAGTTCTCAATTTCAGTATCCGAAGGGCGGATAAACATATTGTCAGCAAACAGGTTCGACCAAGGGTACTCATTTACTACTGTTAAAGGAAGTCTATGAGTATCGCCAGCACATGCAACAGCATTTCTAGCATAAAGCTCCTTATTCGATAAGTATTCAACTAATTTATCATAAAGTTTATCAAATTTATCAGCTTCAAAAGGAAGGTTGATATCACCCCACCAAACAGACTCTTCAGTAATAGAGTCTTTAACGATAAATCTGTCTTTAGGAGAACGACCAGTAAACTCGCCAGTATCAATAGCTAAAGCACCAGTATTTGAGAATATTCCCATTTCTTTTTCTACTGAAATCTCAGCTAAAATCTCTGACTTTAAATTCCAGTGAACAGTTGCATCTTTAATGCCGAAATCGGCAATAGATTGTTTTGATGCTTTTAGTCCTTTCTCAATACTCATTTTTAAATGTTTTTGTTTTCAAAACTAAATAGTCTGCAAATCTATCCATTTCTTTCAAAATAGAATGCAATGTAAATTTACTTTTTAACATTTTTTTTCACATTAATAAAAAAACAAAAAGCTCCCATTTGGGAGCTTTTATTATTTCTTAATCACTTTTTGAATCACTAGTTTTTCGTGTTCCGTAAATCCTTGTGTCAATTGATCTACATTCTCTATATCAAACAAATGATTGTAAGCAGATTGCACTGTGGAGACTTTTACTTTATGTTCTTCAATTAAATCTAAAAACGAGGCTAATTGATCAACAGTCATACATTCTCTTTTAGCGTATGCTACAATTAATTGATAACGTTGATGATCATCTTGTTTTACTTCAACTGTTTTGTAGAGTGAAGTAAACCTTTCTTTTGTCATCGGTTCATTACAATCAGTTGCATGTACTGAAAAACTAAAAGCTAATACTGTTATAAGTCCTAAGATACCTTTCATAATGGGTTGTTTTTAATAAAATGTTGAATACAAATCTATGAAAATTTGACATATATTAGCTCCTCTTATAAATAAAGAAAATGGTAAAGAAAATATTTATGATTGGAGCAGGTCGTTCTGCGTCCTCTCTTATACAATACCTTGTAAACGAAGCTGATTCAAACGATTTTGAAATCACTGTTGGAGATAGAGACCTATCTTTAGTTGTTGATAAGATAGGGCGGAACCCAAGAGCAAAAGCGATAAACTTTGATGTATTTAACGATTCTCAAAGAATAGAAGAAATACAAAAGGCCGACATTATTATTTCGATGCTTCCGGCAAGTTTGCACTTTAAAGTAGCTCAAGACTGTGTTAAGTATGGTAAAAACTTGGTTACCGCTTCTTATGTGTCAAATGAGATAAAATCTTTAGATGGAGAAGCAAAAGAAAAGGGTGTGTTACTCTTAAACGAAATAGGTTTAGATCCCGGGATCGACCATATGTCGGCAATGAAAATAATAGACCAAATCAAAGCAAAAGGAGGAGAATTAAAAAGCTTCAAATCTTATTGTGGTGGTTTAGTAGCTCCAGAATTTGACACTAATCCTTGGAAGTACAAATTTACTTGGAATCCAAGAAATGTAGTTTTAGCTGGTCAAGGAACCGCACAATATATACAAGATGGTGATTTAAAATACATTCCGTATGGGCAACTATTTAAGAGAACCGACTCTCTTTCTGTTTTAGAATATGGCGAGTTTGAGGCTTATGCAAACAGAGATTCTCTATCTTATAGAGAGATCTACAAACTAGAGAACATTCCTACCTTACTAAGAGGTACGCTAAGAAGGCCCGGTTATGGAGAATCTTGGGATCTCTTCATTCAACTAGGAATGACTGACGATAGCTTTAAAATGGATGTTACAGGAATGACTTATAAAGACTTCTTTGTTTCGTTTATTGATAAAACAGACTTGACTATCGAAGCTTACCTAAAGGCTACATTTAATACAAGTACGACTGTATTTGCAAAAATTGAATGGTTAGGATTCTTTAATGAGCAGCAAATAGGTTTAGAAATGGCTAGTCCTGCTGAAGTACTTCAAAAGCTTCTAGAAGTAAAATGGTTGTTAGAAAAGGAGGATAAAGACATGATTGTAATGCAACATCAGTTTATCTATACTTTGAATAATACCGAGCACGAACTTCATTCCTCTTTTGTAACCTTAGGAGAGGATCAAGTATATACTGGAATGGCAAAAACAGTTGGGCTTCCAGTAGGGATTGCAACCAAACTTATATTAAACGGTGTAATAACTGGAAGTGGAGTAAAGGTTCCTGTAACTGAAGACATCTATAATCCAGTTCTTTCAGAATTAGAGAAATTCGGAATTGAATTTATTGAGGAAGAAATAAGCTAATTATAAGTCTAAATAAAAATCTACAGTTAAATCGATATACGCTTTTGTGTATTGTTTATCTAAAGTATAAATACAAAGCTCCGACATAATTATTGGAGCTTTTTCTTTTGATAAAAGCAATAGCTGTCTTATTACTTTTCCTTCTTTAGTAGAACGAACAAGTGTTTGATGTTTTAAGAAATAAGATTTATTTTCAGCTAAATTAATAAGCAGCTCTGCTTGGTTATTTGGTAAAACACAAGCCAATTCAGATTTCTCTGAACCGTGTTTCTCCCAAAGCCTCAATAAGTCTTCAATTTTAAAATCTATCTGGTGCCTAGCTTTTGTACGTGCAGAGTTTTCAGATTTTAATGAATTATCAAAGTAGGGTGGATTAGATATTAGTAAATCATACTTACTATTACTGCTCCACAAATTTGCATCAGTATGAACTAAATTAATTCTATTTACCCACTTGCTATTGGCAATATTTCCTTCAGCTTGATTGAATGCGTCATCATCAATTTCTAATGCTGTAATCAACGCTTTAGGGTTTTTCTGAGCCATCATTAATGACAATAAACCTGTACCTGCTCCAATGTCTAATATAGACTTATAACTAAGGTTCATTTTCAACCAAGATCCAAACAAAATACTATCGGTGCCAATCTTCATAGCAGCTTTATCCTGTTGAATTGTGAATTGCTTGAATTTAAATCCACTCATGTTGAACTTTCTTTAGATTTAAAAAAAGCATTTACCACTATAGTAGCTAAAATGATACTCGCACCAATATAGAATTCTAAAGACATAATTTCAGATTCACCAAAGATGTATAATGCTAAAAGTATAGCATAAACAGGTTCAAGGTTTATACTAATACTTACCGTAAAAGGACTCAGCTTTTTAAGAACTTCCGTTCCTAATAAAAAAGCGATCGCTGTACAAAACACACCAAGTATCATAATATAAAACCAGTCTATTCCTACAGGAATTATTTCTTGCAAGCTAAAGTCTCCAGTTAAGATAAAGTATAAAATCATTGCTACACTACCAGCTAACATCTCATTTAAGGTGATTGAAAAGGCACTATTGTGTTTTATAAATTCGGCATTCCAAACAGAAAATATGGCAGCTAAAAAAGAGGAAATTAAACTTAGTATAATCCCTAAACTATAATCGCTTTCGAAGGTGAAGATTATATAAATACCAAGAATAACAAACAAGCCTAAAACGACCTCATATAGTTTGAGTTTTGTCTTTAAAAATACGGGCTGAATTAAAGAAACAAAAAAGGAGCAAGAAGCTAGACAACAAAGAGTTACAGAGATATTAGATACTTTTAGAGCTTCAAAAAATGTAACCCAATGTGCAGCCGTAATTACACCTACAACATACATTTGTAAACGATATTTACGTTTAACTAGTTCTTTTTTTCTAACAAACAACATACTCGCCAAGGTTACATAGGCTATCACCATCCGATCTATCACAATAGCTGTGGAAGTCATGGAAAGTAACTTACCTAAAATACTTGTAAACCCCCACAAAATGATGGTTATATGAAGTACTATATAATAATGTAGCTTACTCGTTAATTTCATTAGTCAAAAAAAAAAGGTCTCGTAATAATTACGAGACCTAAATATATAAATTTTAATAAAGCTTATATGTTTGCTATCTCTTCAGATATATACTCACCATTTGCAAGTTTATCTTTAATTTCTGAGAACGATTTAATCGTTAATTCTACTTCATCTAAAGAGTGAACTGCTGTAGGGATTAACCTTAATAAGATAACCCCTTTTGGCACAACTGGGTAAGTAACAATCGAGCAGAAAATATTGTAATTTTCTCTTAAGTCAAATGTTAAATTTGTTGCTTCACCAACTCCACCTGAAAGATAAACAGGAGTAACTGCAGATTGTGTATTACCAAGTTCAAACCCAGCTTCTTTTAAACCTGATTGTAAAGCATTAGCAATAGTCCAAAGTTTATCTTTTTGTTCGGTTCCTCTTCGCATAATCTCTAAACGCTTTATAGCACCAACTACTAAGGGCATAGGTAAAGATTTCGCAAAGATTTGAGAACGCATATTATATCTTAAGTACTCTACAATATCTTCTGTTGAAGAGATAAAAGCACCAACTGATGCAAATGATTTAGCAAAAGTACCGAAATAAACATCAATTTCATCTTGACACCCTAGCTCTTCACCAGCTCCTCTACCTTCAGCACCCATAGTACCAATACCATGTGCATCATCTACAAAAATTCTAAAGTTGAATTTCTTCTTTAATTCAGAAATTCCTTTTAAATCTCCTAAATCTCCAGACATACCGAAAACTCCTTCAGAGATCACTAAAATTCCACCACCAGTTTCAGCAGTAATCTTTTCAGCTCTACCTAATTGCTTTTCGAGGTTCTCCATGTCATTATGAGGGAAAACAAAACGTTTTCCCTGGTGTAGTCTTACACCATCAATAATACATGCATGACACTCGCTATCGTATACGATTACATCTTTACGATCAACTAAAGCATCAATAGCAGAAAGCATCCCCTGGTAACCGAAGTTTAATAAAATAGTATCTTCTTTTTGAACATAATCAGACAATCCTCTCTCTAACTCCTCGTGAAGATCTGTATTTCCTGACATCATTCTAGAACCCATAGGGTAACCTAAACCCCAATCTTTAGCAGCTTGAGCATCTACTTCACGTACTTCAGGGTGATTAGATAAGCCTAAGTAGTTATTTATACTCCATGTCAATACTTCTTTTCCTCTAAACTGCATTTTACTCGCAATCTCTCCTTCTAGTTTAGGGAATGTAAAATAACCATGGGCATCTTTGGCATGTTGTCCTAAAGGCCCACGGTTTTGTCTTAATTTTTCAAATAAATCCATTATAAAGTCGTTAGGAATTCGGGCAAAAATACAAATTGATATCATCTAGCCAAAATTGTAGACGATAAGTAAGCCTATAACATCATATTTTTCTTTAAAATTATATCTTTGCAGCATGACGAAAAAAAGTATAGTATATCTGTTTAGTTTTTTAAGTATCGTATTGAGCTCGTGTAATGGGTATCAAAAAATTCTTAAAAGCAGTGATTTGGACTTCAAATACGAGCAAGCTATTAAGTTTTTTGAGGATGAAGAGTATGTTAAAGCATTCCCTTTATTTGACGAATTATTACTATTACACAGAGGAACAGACAAGTCGGAGGCTATTTACTATTACTATTCAAAAACTGAGTATAGAAAAGGAAACTTGCTTTCTGCTGCTTACCATTTTAAAAACTTTGCTAATACATATAAGAACAACCCTAATACAGAAGAGTGTGCATACTTGGCCGTGTATTGCCATTATTTACTATCTCCTAAACATAGTTTAGATCAAGCAAACACATACAAAGCATTAGAAGAGGTTAAAATATTTTTAGATATATACCCAAACAGCTCTTATACGAATGATTGTATTGAGCTACAGTCTAAGCTACAACTAAAGTTACAGCATAAATCTTTCGAAAATGCTAAACTATATTATACTACTGAAAACTATAAATCAGCAATTCATGCATTTAATTTAGCACTTCAGGAGTATCAAAATTCTGTATTTAAAGAGGAAATCTTATTTTTGCAACTTAAAAGCTATTATTTGCTCGCAGATAATAGTATAGAAGAAAAGAAAGAGAAGAGAATTAAGGATACGATTATTGCTTTTAATCAGTTTAAAAATACTTACCCTGAAAGTGAGTATACGCAAGAATCGAAGAGGATATTCAAACAAGTGAAATTGCTAAGAAAAAAATAGCACATACATATCTTATGGATTACAAAAAAACGTCTGCATCTAAAACAACCGTAACTAACGACAACAGGTTACTAGAGGACAAAGTAGGTAACATTTATGAAGCTATCGTGGCTTTAGAGAAAAGATCAAACCAAATTGGTTCTGAACTTAAGGAAGAATTGATCAATAAGCTTGATGAATTTGCAACACATAATGATAACTTAGATGAGATTTTTGAAAATAAGGAACAAATTGAAGTTTCTAAATTTTACGAAAAACTACCTAAGCCAACATTAATTGCTACACGCGAATTGTTGGATGATGAGCTTTTTATTAAAGCTGCAAAAGGAGAATAAGACTTCTTATGATAAGCGGTAAAAACATCCTTATAGGGATTACTGGTGGTATCGCTGCCTATAAATCGGCTTATCTTGTTAGAGAATTTATAAAAGCAGGAGCGAATGTTAAGTGCATTCAAACTCCTGCTTCTAAAACTTTTATTACTCCTCTAACATTATCTACACTTTCAAAAAATGAAGTATACTCTGAGTTTACTTCAGACGAAGAAAACCCAAGATGGAATGATCATGTATCATTAGCACTCTGGGCAGACCTTTTTATTATTGCTCCAACGACAGCCAATACACTTGGGAAAATGTGTCAAGGAATCTGCGACAACCTCTTAATGGCTACATACTTATCCGCAAAATGTCCTGTATATTTTGCGCCAGCAATGGATTTAGATATGTACCAACATCCTTCCACAATAGCGAATTTAAATATACTTAAAAGCTTTGGTAATATTATTATTCCAGCAGAAAGTGGTGAATTAGCTAGTGGACTTGTTGGGGAGGGTCGGATGGCAGAACCAGAAAACATATTTAAATTCATTTGTAAGGAATTAGCGTTAAAACTCCCATTAAAAGAAAAAACTATCCTGATTACCGCTGGTCCAACATTTGAAGCGATTGATCCTGTGCGATTTATAGGAAATCGTTCTTCTGGAAAAATGGGTTGTGAACTAGCTTTAAACCTTGCTAACAAAGGTGCTCAGATCGAATTAATCTTAGGCCCATCTGCACAAAACCCTATTCACAGCAACATCAACATAACTAGAGTAGAATCTGCTGAAGATATGTACCAATCAAGTATGCAGCATTTCAACTCATCCGATATCGTTATTTGTGCTGCCGCTGTTTCTGATTATCGACCACAATCTACTGCTGATCATAAAATCAAAAAAACTCAAGGCACTCCATCAATTAACTTAGTTGAGACTCGAGATATCCTTGCTACTATGGGCCTCTCAAAAGAAAATCAATTTTTAGTCGGTTTTGCTTTAGAGACTCACAATGAAGTTTTGAATGCTAAATCTAAATTGAAACAGAAAAATTTAGACCTAATCATATTAAATTCGCTGCAAGACAAGGGAGCGGGCTTTCAGTACGACACAAATAAGATAACCATACTTACTAAAAGCAATAAAATGCTTAGCTTTGAGTTAAAGTCTAAGCTAGAAGTTGCTAAAGATATCGTTAATACAATCCTAAGTGAAATCGATGCATAAATTAATTTGCACTGCCCTTATATTTCTTTTTTGTTCCCAAATCAATGCTCAAGAGTTAAATTGTAGAATACAAATTAATTCCCAAAAGATCCAAGGAACAAACCGTCAGAAGTTCACCAATATGCGTACTACTCTGTATGAGTTTATGAACAATACTAGGTGGACAAATGATGTGTATTCACCAGAGGAAAGAATAGAATGTAACATTATTATCAACTTAACGAGTGAAGTAGGAGCAGATGGTTATAAAGGATCAATTACTGTAAAATCTACAAGAGCCATTTATAGGACTTCATATAACTCTCCAATCTTGAATCTTGTAGACACTGATCTTAGATTCAATTATATTGAAAATGAAACTCTTGAGTTTAATGAACATAACCACACTTCTAATTTAGTGTCAATACTTTCATATTATGCTTATGTAATTATAGGTATGGATTATGACACATTTTCTCCATTATCAGGAGAGGAGCACTTCCTGAAGGCTCAAAAGATAATCAGCAATGCACAATCTGATCAAAAAGCTACTGGATGGAAGCCATATGAAGGGACTTACAACAGGTATTGGTTAGTTGAAAACTTACTTCATAACGACTTCAAACCGTTGAGGAATGCTATGTACACATACCACCGTGAAGGATTAGATGTACTAACAGAACAAGCTGAGGCTGGAAGGGACGAAATAACTTCTGCATTATACAACGTTAAAACTTCGGCTGATAGAAAAAATAGCGCTTATCTTATTAAAGTGTTTTTTGATGCAAAAGCAGATGAAATTACAAAAATTTATTCTGATGGATTTATTACTAACAAAAATGAGTTAGTAGATATGTTAAAACAAATTGACCCAGCTAATACTGGGAAATGGGATAAAATGCTCCAAGATAATGCACAAGATAATCGATAGCATATGCTCCAACATCTTTCGATAAAAAATTATGCGATTATAGACTCTTTAGAAATCAATTTCAAAAAAGGGTTTAGTGTAATTACGGGCGAAACAGGTTCTGGTAAATCCATAATCCTAGGTGCACTGCAACTAATCATGGGGCAAAGAGCAGATAGTAAATCCGTCTGCAACACCGCATCTAAATGTATTATTGAAGGTTCTTTTGAAATAAAGAATTACAATTTATTAGAGTTCTTTACACTTCACGATTTGGATTACGACCCAATTCACACCATAGTAAGAAGAGAAATTCATAGTAACGGTAAGTCAAGGGCATTTATAAATGATAGCCCAGTTAGATTAGATCAATTAAAAGAATTTGGAACTCATATAATTGATATACATTCTCAACATCAAACTCTTGCACTCCATAAGTCTAACTATCAATTACAATTAATAGACAGCTTAGCAATTGCTTCTATTAAAAGTCATAAATCTACTCTAGAAAATTACCAACTGGACTTTAAACAGTTTACTAATCTAAAGAGTGAACTTAAACAGCTTCTAAATGAAGGTGAGGAATCAAAAAGTAAATTAGATTACCTAGCATTTTTATTAGTAGAACTTAAAGATGCTAATTTAAAATTGGGTGAAAAAGAGCTGTTAGAATCAAGTTTGAAAATCACAGAAAATCGAGAGATTGTATTAAATACTTTACAGAAAGTCAATTTCATAATTGAGGCTAATCATCAGTCGAGTCCGGTTAATAGTCAACTATTCGATTTACTCCAAGATATAAATAAAATTAGGTCTTTTGACGAGAAGTACTCAGAACTAGCTGATAGACTGAATAGTATCACAATCGAATTAACTGACTTAAGTAAAGAAAGTGAAATCCTCCTTTCTAAAATTGGACATGAAGATCATAATATTGAAGAAATAGGAGAGAGACTAAACCTAATTAACCAATTGGAACTCAAGCATAGAGCGATAGATTTTAATTCTTTAATAGAGAAACAAACCGAACTAGAAGAAAAAGTTTCAAAGCTCTCTAATGTTGAGGAGCATATAAGGAATCTAGAGGTCAACATAAAGAGCCTTGATTTAAAACTTAATAAAGAAGCCCTATTAATTAACAAGAATAGACTGTCTGTTAGTTCACAAATTGAAAAATTTATAATTCATACAATAAAAGAATTAGGAATTAAAAATGGACAATTTAAAGTGGGTATCAAGCCACATGATAAATTGAATGAGTGGGGGAAAGATGAGGTTTGCTTTATGTTTTCAGCAAATCAAGGTGTTGCCTTGCAAGAAATGTCTAAAGTAGCCTCGGGAGGTGAAACTTCAAGATTGATGCTTGCCATAAAAGCTCTACTCGCCAAACATCTAGAACTACCTTGCTTAATACTAGATGAAATTGACACAGGTGTATCTGGGGAAGTAGCAGGTAAAATTGCTAAGATACTATCTGAAATGGCCGCTGAGATACAATTAATTGTTATCAGCCATCTTCCACAAGTTGCTGCAAAGGCTAATTATCACTATAAAGTAGAAAAAGTAGATTCAGACGGTAAAAGCTACACGTCTATACATGAACTTAATAAAAATGATCGGCTAGACGAATTAGCGAAAATGCTTAGTGGCGAGACAATTAGTAAAGCAGCAATGGAAAATGCTAAAGCTCTAATCGCAAATCATTAGGTAAACCATAATTTCATTTATATTTGTCAAAATTTAACACACAATAGCATGTTATTAAAAGGAAAGAAAGGTATTATTTTCGGAGCATTAGATTCGAAATCTATTGCATGGAAAGTTGCAGAAGAAGCAAAAAAACAAGGTGCCGAATTTGTCCTAACAAATGCTCCTATCGCAATGCGAATGGGTGCTATAAATGAATTAGCAGAAAAATGTAATGCAGAAATCTTACCTGCTGATGCTACTTCGATGGAAGATTTGGAAAATCTATTCACAAAATCTCAAGAAATCTTAGGAGGTAAAATTGATTTCGTTTTACACTCTATTGGTATGTCAATTAATGTCCGTAAAGGAAAACATTATACTGATTTAAGCCATGATTTCATGATGAAGGGAATGGATGTGTCTGCAATGTCATTCCATAGAGTAATGCAAACTGCAATGAAATTGGATGCTATGAATGAATGGGGATCTATTGTTGCCCTTTCTTATATTGCAGCTCAGAGAACGTTCCCAGACTATAATGACATGGCTGATAATAAAGCATACCTAGAGTCTATAGCTCGTAGTTTTGGTTATCATTTTGGGAAAAGTAAAAAGGTTCGTGTAAACACTATTTCGCAATCACCTACAATGACTACTGCAGGTAGTGGAGTTAAAGGTTTTGATGGTTTCTACAAGTATGCAGATATGATGTCTCCACTAGGGAATGCACCTTCAGAAGACTGTGCTAACTATGTGATTTCATTATTTTCAGACTTAACTAAAATGGTAACTATGCAGAACTTATTCCATGATGGTGGATTCTCATATACTGGAGTTAGCCAAGAAGTAATGGACAACTTTATTACAAAAGAAGATTAATATCTAATTATAAATCATAAAAAAAGGAGCTTCGATTGATCGAAGCTCCTTTTTTTATTCACTAACCTTTTCATCGGTTGGTTTTTCATCTTTCTTTTTCTTGATTTTAGGCTTATACTTAGTCACCTTAATTTTAATTGATTCTTTTTTAGCATCAAAATCAATTAAAACCTTATCACCATCAGACACATTCTTACTAATAATTTGCTCGGCTAGAATATCCTCTACATGTTTCTGTATAGCTCTTTTTAATGGTCGAGCACCGTAAGCAGTATCGAATCCTTTATCAGAAAGGAAATCTTTAGCAGCTTCAGTGATTTTGGCAGTAAAACCAATCTCTTTGATACGCTCAAATAATTTTACTAATTCAATATCAATGATTTTATGGATATCTTCTCTACTTAGAGTGTTAAACAATATTACATCATCAATACGATTTAAGAATTCTGGAGCAAAAGCTTTCTTTAAAGAACCTTCAATCACACTTTTAGTATACTCATCTAAATTACTTTTTTTAGCTGCTGTACTAAAACCAACACCAGCCCCAAACTCTTTCAATTTGCGAGTTCCAATATTGGAAGTCATTATAATGATGGTGTTTTTAAAGTCAATCTTACGACCTAAACTATCTGTAAGCTGACCATCATCTAAGGCTTGTAATAATAGATTAAAAACATCTGGATGTGCTTTTTCAATCTCATCCAGCAAGATTACTGAATAGGGTTTTCTTCGTACTTTTTCTGTAAGTTGACCACCTTCTTCGTAACCGACATAGCCAGGAGGTGCACCAATCAATCGTGATATGGCAAACTTCTCCATATACTCACTCATGTCAATACGAATCATAGAAGATTCGTTGTCGAATAGCAATTTTGATAACTCTTTAGCTAACTGCGTTTTACCTACTCCTGTAGGGCCTATGAAAATAAATGAACCAATAGGTTTATTTGGGTCTTTTAATCCAACACGGTTTCTCTGTATAGCCTTTACAATCTTTGCTACTGCCTCATCCTGTCCAATAACATTTCCCTTTAGTTGGTCTGCCATTAAAGATAACTTTGCTGTTTCTTTTTCAGCAATACGATTAACAGGGATACCTGTCATCATAGCTATTACCTCTGCAACATTTTGATCGGTAACTTGTTCTCTATGAGATTTCACTTCTTCTTCCCAAGAAATTTGAGCATCAAGCAACTCATTTTCAGTTTGCTTTTCCACATCTCTTAATTGGGCTGCCTGCTCATAGCGCTGCTTCTTAACTACATCAACTTTTTGAGCTTTAATCTCCTGTAGCTTAGCTTCTAAGCTAATTATATTTTCTGGCACCTGAATGTTAGTAATATGAACTCGTGAACCAGCCTCATCCAAAGCATCAATAGCTTTGTCTGGGTGATGACGATCACTAATATATCTACTGGTTAACTTCACGCAGGCCTCTAAAGCTTCATCGGTATAAACCACATTGTGATGAGCTTCATATCTATCCTTTATATTTTTTAATATTTGTAAGGTTTCCTCATCAGAAGTTGGTTCTACAAGAACTTTCTGAAACCTACGCTCTAGGGCGCCATCTTTTTCAATATGCTGACGATATTCATCGAGAGTCGTAGCACCTATGCATTGTAGTTCTCCACGAGCTAGTGCCGGTTTAAACATATTTGAAGCATCTAAACTACCTGCAGCTCCACCAGCTCCTACAATTGTGTGAATTTCATCAATGAAAAGTATGATGTTAGGGTTCTTCTCAAGCTCATTCAACACAGCTTTCATTCGCTCTTCAAACTGCCCTCTATACTTAGTCCCAGCAACTAAAGATGCTAGGTCTAAAGTAACAATACGTTTATCAAATAAAACGCGTGAAACTTTCTTCTGAACAATTCTAAGAGCTAAACCTTCGGCAATAGCAGACTTACCAACTCCTGGCTCACCAATCAATAATGGATTATTTTTCTTCCTTCTGGAGAGAACCTGTGAAACGCGTTCAATTTCTTTTTCACGACCTACAACTACATCCAATTTATCTTCTTCAGCAAACTTGGTTAAATCTCTTCCAAAATTATCTAAAACTGGGGTTTTAGATTTTACGTTTCCTCTGTATTTTTTCTGAGATCTATAATCACTAGAACTTCCCGGATTCGCTCCCTCAAATTCATCATCGTCATCATCTTCCTCGAAAGGCATCTCAGATTGTGGGTCTTCGTATGTATCATCACTAGTTCTTTGTTCAAATTTTTCCTTTACACTTTCATACGTCACCCCTAATTGATCGAACAAATGAGCCAATGGATCTGATTCGTTCCTAAGTATACATAGCAATAGGTGAGGGGTGCCAATCAATTCGCTATTATACAGCTTAGCTTCTAAGAAAGTAGTTTTTAAGGCTTTTTCAGCTTGTTTTGTTAAAGGGATATTAGATGCAGCACTCTGAAGAGAAGTAACCTCAGAGCTAGATAGTTCTTCTATTCTCTTACGTAAAGATTTTACATCAACACCTAAACCTATAAGTATATCAATAGCCACACCTTCTCCCTCACGTATCATCCCTAATAATAGGTGTTCTGTACCTATATAATTATGTCCTAAACGTATAGCTTCTTCCTTACTAAATTGTATTACGTCTTTAACTCTTGGTGAGAAATTTTCATCCATAATCTTTCTATTTTAAAATCCATAATTCACCTTATCTCAAAGATAATTAGCTTTTCATTAAATCGGGAATAAATAGGTCACTTTTTTCAACATTATATGCTCATAATTTGTTAATTATTTCCTCTGTACTGAGCTCTATTTAAAGGCAATTTAACCTATATTCGTGTAACTATATACGATGGAAAAGAATACAAACCTTAAACGCTCTGTAAATGGCTGAAGGAGAAAAGATTATACCTATAAATATTGAAGAGGAAATGAAGTCTGCCTACATCGATTATTCGATGTCGGTTATCGTTTCTCGCGCATTACCTGATGTAAGGGATGGATTTAAACCTGTTCACCGTAGAGTTCTCTTCGGAATGCATGAACTAGGAATTCGTGCTACTGGTGCTCATAAAAAATCGGCAAGAATTGTTGGTGAAGTATTAGGTAAGTATCACCCACATGGTGATACTTCTGTTTACGATTCTATGGTACGTATGGCTCAAGAGTGGTCTTTACGCTATATGTTGGTTGATGGACAGGGTAACTTTGGATCTATTGATGGTGATAGCCCTGCAGCAATGCGTTATACAGAGGCTCGATTGAAAAAGATTTCTGAAGAGATGTTGAAAGACATCGAAAAAGAGACGGTTGATTTCCGTTTAAATTTCGATGATTCCTTACAAGAACCTACCGTTCTTCCTTCTAGAGTCCCCAACTTATTGATTAATGGTGCATCTGGTATTGCTGTTGGTATGGCAACAAACATGCCTCCACACAACCTTACTGAAGTTGTCAATGCTACTACAGCTTATATAGACGATAATGAGATCGAGACAGAAGGCTTAATGGCTTATGTGAAAGCTCCTGATTTCCCAACTGGTGGAACTATTTACGGTTACGATGGAGTTAAATCTGCATTCGAAACAGGGAAAGGTAGAATCGTTTTAAGAGCTAAAACAGCTTTTGAAGAAGTTGATGGACGTGATTGTATTGTCGTTACCGAGATTCCTTACATGGTGAATAAGGCCGACATGATTAAAAAGACGGCAGATTTAGTTAACGATAAGAAATTAGAAGGAATTTCGGATATACGTGATGAGTCTGACCGTAATGGTATGCGTATCGTTTATATCCTTAAGCGCGATGCAATTCCGAATATCGTCTTAAACAAACTGTATAAATATACGGCCTTACAGAACTCATTCTCAGTAAATAACATTGCCCTGGTGAAAGGTCGCCCAATGTTATTGACATTAAAAGAGATGATTAAATATTTTGTTGAACATAGACATGAAGTTGTTGTTCGCAGAACAGAATATGAACTTAGACAAGCAAACAAAAAAGCGCATATACTCGAAGGTTTACTTATTGCTTTGAATAACCTCGATGCTATTATTGCTTTAATTAAAGCTTCGAAAACACCTGAAATTGCACGAGAAGCTTTGATGCAAAACTATTCTCTTACTGAGATTCAAGCTAGAGCAATTCTTGATTTAAGACTGCAAAAGTTAACAGGTCTTGAGCAAGATAAAATTAAAGAAGAACACGCTGAATTAATGAAACTCATCACTCACTTAAAAAGTATTCTAGGTGATGAAGTACTGAGAATGACAATCATTAAAGACGAGCTAATTGAAATCCGCGATAAGTATGGCGATGAAAGACGTACTGAAATAGAATATGCGGGTGGAGATTTAAGTATAGAAGATATGATTCCAAACTCTGAAGTTGTGATTACAATTTCTCACTTGGGCTACATCAAACGAACTTTATTATCTGAATATAAAACTCAAAGTAGAGGAGGGGTTGGTTCTAAAGGGGCTACTACGAGAGACAAAGACTTTGTGGAGCAAATATTTACGGCAACCAACCATAACTACATGTTGTTCTTCACAGAAAAAGGGAAATGTTTCTGGTTGAAAGTTTATGAAATTCCTGAAGGATCGAAAACGTCTAAAGGTAGAGCTATTCAAAACCTTATTAATCTTGAGCCAGACGACAAGGTAATGGCATTCCTTAACGTTGATAACCTCAAAGATGAAGAGTACATCAATAATCACTTTATTATTATGTGTACTAAACGTGGGGTAATTAAGAAAACTACACTAGAAGCATATTCTAGACCACGAATAAACGGTATTAATGCTATTGGTATTCGCGAGGACGATCAATTGTTAGAAGCGAAGCTCACAACGGGTGATTCATTCATTATGTTGGCAGCAAAATCTGGTAAAGCAATACGTTTTCACGAAGATGCTACAAGACCAATGGGTAGAAATGCTACTGGTGTAAGAGGTATACGTATTGAGGATAACGATGAAGTAATTGGAATGATTTGCGTAAACGATCCTGAATCTAATGTACTTGTTGTATCAGAAAATGGATATGGTAAACGTTCTCATATCGAAGATTACAGAATTACCAACCGTGGTGGTAAAGGTGTTAAAACCATTAGTGTTACAGAAAAGACAGGTAATTTAATTGCAATTAAGAATGTTACCGACGAAAATGATTTGATGATAATCAAGAAGTCGGGAGTAGCAATTCGATTAGGTGTAGAGAACATGCGTGTTATGGGTAGAGCAACGCAGGGGGTTCGTTTAATTACTTTAAAAAGTAACGAACAGATTGCAGCTGTAGCCAAAGTTAATAAAGACGAAGAAGAGGAAGAGGTATCTGAAGAAGCGGAAACATCGACTGAAACTTTAAATGAGAATACAGAAGAAAACAACCAAGAAGCCTAGAAATGAAAAAGGGAATTTTTATTGCAGCTATCGCCTTACTAGCAGGTGAAGCATTTGCTCAAAAAGCAGAACTTACTAGTGCTATTTTATCCTTAAGAAAGCAAGATATGACAACTGCTAAGTCATATATAGATAAAGCAGAAGTGAAATTGAATGCTGGGGGAACACTAAAAGCAAAAGACTTAAGTAAGTTTTGGTATAACAAAGGACTTGTTTACTATTCACTTTACAGCTCAAGTAAGGATATTTCATTATTAGATGCAGCATCAAGTGCTTTTAAACTAGATTCCGAGACTTCGGGGAGTTCTTATGCTAAGAAATCTTCTACTGAATTAATTCGTTGTGCAATTGCGTATAATAATGCAGCATACGATAAATATGATTCAAAAGAATTCTCAATAGCATTATCCTTATTCGAAAAAGTTGTAGAAGTTAATTCTTATGCTGCGATTGGAAAAGTTGATACATCCAATCTTTACAATGCATCTTTAATGGCAGTTCAAGCCAAAGATTCAGATAAAGCGATAGAATTGTTTACTAAACTTATTGAATTAGACTCTAGTAACGGGGATTACCACATTTCTTTAATCAAACAACACTCAATACAAGAGAATAAAGAAGCAAGATTTAAAGCTATAAAAGAGGGTAGATCAAAAGCACCAGGTCATACAGGTTTAATTTTCGAAGAAGTTAATTATTACTTATCTGAAAATAATAACGAGGAACTTTTAATTAGTCTTGAAAGTGCTATTATTGCTGCTCCTGACAACAAAATACTTCATTTTGCAAAAGGCTCTGCTTTAGGTTCTTTAAAGAAATTCGAAGAAGCTAAAAAAGCTTACTTAGCTGCAATTGCTTTAGATGGAGACTATTTTGATGCATATAACAATCTTGGTAGTTTATACCTTGATCAAGCAGCTCCTTTAGTTGATAAAATGAATAACCTTGGCTTAAGTCAGGCAGATCAGAAGAAATATAATTCTTTGAAAAAACAAAGAAATGCTTTATATACTCAAGCAAAACCATTCCTTGAGGAAGCTGTTAGAATAGATGATACTGCGTTTCAAGTCTTAAGTGCTTTAAAAGACGTTTGTTACCAAACTGATGATATTGATTGTTGGAAAAGAACAAACACTAGAATGAAAGAGCTTTCTAGATAGTAGTAAGGCGAGAAGAGATTCTCGCTTTTCTTTTAAAGTATAATTTTACATAATATATATTATAAGGTTTTGACTTAAGATTTATCATTATGATGAATGTTTATAATAACCATAAACTAATAACGAAATAAGTCCACAGATAAAGAAGCAATAAAACAAAGGCATTGTAGTTTGATGCACAAAGGTTCCTAAAAATACACCAATGGGAACAGCAACTAAAGTTGAAATGAAACCTGTAATAGAAGCACCAATTCCCGCGATACGTCCTAATGGCTGTAGACTAATAGCTTTAAGGTTACCAAATAGAAAACCAAGTGAAGTAAATTGAGCTAAAAGAAATGAAATTAGTAGTATCAGGCTTGGATTAGATTCACCGAAAAACAACAGTATATAAGTAAATGAAGTTACAGTAAAACTAAATAATGAAATCTTAATCAGCTTCTCCATACCGTATTTCATCACAAGTTTTCCATTTAATAAAGTAGAGGCACCAAAAGCTAAAGCTAAACCAGCAAAGATGTATGGAAACTCATCAGCCAGCCCATATTGATGCACGAATATTTGCTGTGAAGCACTTAAATATAACATGAAAGAACCCATTATTAAGCCTGAGATAAAGGTAAAAACCATTGTAGACTTATAATTAATAACGGCTCTAAAACCAGAAACAAAAAGCATTTTGGTAAAAGCAATTTTACTAGACTTGGATAAAGTTTCCTTTTGTCTAAACCCAAACCAAATGGCAACCAAAATGCAAAACATGATTTGAAAATGGAATATAGCTTGCCAACTAAAGGAATCGAGTATATACTTACCAAAAGTGGGTGCTAGTGTAGGAACAATAATAAATACCACCGTAACAAACGACATAATTTTAGCCATATGATCGCCCTCATATAAATCGCGAATCATAGAATAACTAATAGTTCTAGGTGCAGATAAACCTACCCCCTGCACAATCCTTCCAAGAACTAACATTTCTAAACTTGTTGAAAAAACGCAAACAAAGCTTGAAGCAATAAAAACCACAAATCCAATATACACCATTGGTTTTCGCCCAAAACTATCAGATAAGGGGCCGAAAAATAGCTGTCCAATACCTAAGCCTAAGAATATCATGGTAATCAGTAATTGATTGTCATGCGCATCTGTTACGCCAACAACATCACCAATTACCGACATGGCTGGTAAAAGAGCATCAATAGATAATGCTGCCATTGCCATTAAAGATGCCATTAAGGCAATAAATTCAAATTGAGATTTCTCTTGTTTCAACATAAACTTTAAGGCTGTATTTCTACGAGATTGAAACCATTAAACAATACTCTTTACAGAATAAACCGTATCATTAAATTTGATCGATTTTAAATCTTGAGCTTTTAAAAACTGTTGAGCTAAAGGCGATATTGGTGATATAACATAAATTGAAAGCCCATTATAGCTCACCACACCTAAGCCTATACTGATAAAGAATAATGCTTTATCAGTATGTAATAAAGTCCCATTTTGAGGGGTGTTGTGTAATTCTAACTTAATTTGAGAAAGAATTCTCAATTGTTTTTCAGCTTCTTGAAATTGAATACCTAGCTTTTCTTGTTCTAAGTGAATCATTGCCCTAGATGTCTCGTGCTTATCCCCTGCAGAACTTTTAGTTGTAGTATTTAAACCCACCTTGTGAGCTTCAATTTGAATTTGTAATGACTTCAATTTCGTTCTAACTAAATTCAAACAATAGGTTTGTAATTGTTTCTTAAAATTTAAATCTATAACAGGCATAAAATATTTTTGATGAACTAAAAGGACCATTTTAAACGCCACCAAAATAGACCAATAAATTATACTTTACACTCATCAAGATATTTATTTGTACTTTGATATTTCAAATAACATAAAGATGAAAAAACTACTACTAATTTTCACAATCATTTCGACAATAGTAATAGCTCAAAGTCCATGTACCCAAATACCAGACTCAGGAATGTGTCTAGCTGCAATACCTAAATACTATTTTGATCAATCTACACAGCAGTGTACGATGTTTGTTTGGGGAGGTTGTGGAGGAGTTGTACCCTTTGATACTATGGAGGAATGTGAGGCAGCTGATTGTACTAACCCAATTATTGACAGCTGTGAAGCAGTTTTAATTTCGGGTTGTGTATACCCATTAATCTGGGCGCCAGTATGTGGTTGTGATGGCGTAACATATTCTAATGCTGGAGCTGCCGCTTGTAACACAATCTTTGAATTTACAACAGGAGAATGTGGGACATCTACTGAAATATATGGATGTACCGATAATACCGCTGTAAATTTCAATCCAATAGCAACTATTGACGACGGCTCATGTATCTATATTATCTATGGATGCCTTGACCCTTATGCATGTAACTTTAATTATGAAGCTAATACACCTGACTTTAGCTGTACCTATCCAGATCCTTATTTTGATTGTAATGGTGAATGTCTACTAGATATAGATGGTGACTTTATATGTGATGAATTAGATAATTGTACTGTTATATACAATACAGATCAAATAGACACAGATAATGATGGCGAGGGTGATGCTTGTGATTATGATGATGGTTTAGACATAGTTGAAATTCAACATAATAATAACACACTTATAAAAATGATTGATGTACTAGGGAAAGAACACCAATTTCATCCAAAAGGGGAAATACTATTTTACATTTATCAAGATGGTACTACAAAGAAGAGAGTCCTTTATTAGGACCTTCTTTTTTATTTCTTGACAAAACTTTTAGAAATCACATAAAACTGAATAAATCGATATACTACCCTCCTAGTCAAATTTGACATTCAAAATTGAATATTACAAAATAGATCTCAATCTCATATTTCACTCTCTGATAAGACTAATATAAACCGATTAAAATCGGATTATGATCTGATGATCTATAGTAATTAGAATCTGCTAATTCATGTCTGTAATCAATCCAATTTGGATAAGATGTATTAATATCCCAAACCTTCACCTCATTTATAGAGCTCTCAAGATTCTTACTAACAAAAGCATGATCTAAGTTTCCTTTACGCCCTTTGTACTCATATGAATACTTACTCACCTCTAATCTTTTTAGATTATTAGATTCTAATAATTGAATGGGATCCTCATTTGTATAGGCATTAAAGTCACCTACAATCAACAAATCATCATTTTTGTAAAGTGAATCAACTAGGTTTAACAGGACTTCTGCTTGCTGTTTACGTTTATAATTATAAGCTGCTTGTCCATCTTTTTGATCTTCATTTAATCCCTGAGCACCTCGAGGACTCTTAGATTTAAAATGGTTTACTGAAAGTATAAACTCTGAGTTACCCCCATAATTAAATCGTTGAAATAATGGAGGTCTAGAAAAAATAGGATTTTTATGATACTTAGCAGTTGTAAGTGCGGTAACACTATTAGCATCATAAATAATTCCCGTTTTTATAAAATCGCTACTAGAACTAGTTCCTGTTAAGGAAACTGTGTATTTCCTATTAGGGTTCTTGAAATTTAAATATTTACAAAACTGAACAAGTGTACTCAATGAATCTTCTCCATCATTCTCTAATTCCATCATGGCTATAATATCTGGGTCAGCAGCACAAACTGCAGCATTGAGTTTTGATAGCTGTAATAGATATGACTCGTAAGTTTTAGCTCCTCTTGCGGTAGGGAAACCATCTCCTTTTCCATCGCCATTAAATAAGTTATGAAGATTAAAACTCATCACCTTTAGAGCGCCCTTTACACTACTACTCTCTTCTTTTTCAATAGCCTCTACTAAGATATCATCTATTAATCTAATTCTATAATCGTCGTTAAATTGACTGACGAAACCTGTTACACCAGTGCATGTATTGCCGATTAAAACCTCCTCAGGCTTGCAATACAATGAATCTAAGAGCGGGAAACGCTTATTCGATAAATCATCAATTACTATAGAATTTACCTGTTTTGGACTAGATAAATCCATGATTTTCTGTGAATCAAACTGAGCATCATAAATTTCTGTTAATTGAACTAACTCTGATGATGATAATAAGATTTGACCATATTTTAAAAATGAATACGAACTACTAATTAACAATTCATTCTCAATATGTATTAATGAACCTTCCAATTGCTCCATTTCACACAACGAGATCGGTAAAGTTACTCTTTGATTGCTTACACTATTCCCTTCTGACACTAACTGAATAGATTGAACGCTATCTAACCGAGTTTCGCTTTTATACTCTACAACTTTAGCTGTAATAATAATCTCGTCGCCTTTACGAACTTGTTTTTTCGTTTTAACAAAAACGCCGGTGTTAGAAAAGATTGTTTGATCTTGAATGAAAAATCCTCCAAGCTCACCTACTTCTTGAAAGACTCCAGTAACAACCCCATTAGTTCTCACAAACTTACCTTCAAAAGATGTATCATTTTTTATCTCTTGAATTTCAGATATACTTATATACTTACTACAAGAGCAAAGGAATATACATAAAAATAAAGCTGCATTTTTAATCATCATTGGTCTAGTCTAATAGTTTCATCACCCTTTTGATACGGGAGATACGTTATAATTAGCTGAAGCATTTCATCAGTAGTCTTCATACTCCCATTCTTTCCTGTAATAAATTGAGGTGGATTAAATGGATTATCCATATTATTCAATGTATTATCAAATAATGCCTCAACCTTAATTATTGTACCTTTTGTTAAATGCACCATCTGTTCGAAGGTGTAAAAATATTGCCATCTAAAATTCCAATCTTCAATTTTAATTAATGGGATTGTATCGCCATTTGGAGAAATTGCATAAGCTTTAACTTGTTTGCCAATAAGGTGCATATGAGGATTTAGAGTAAGAATAGATATATCTGCTGGAATAGTAAATTCGGTTTTAAAAACTTTCACTTCATTAGGAGCGATAACCAATGGCGGTACAACTCTAGATACTCCTTGAGTTCCTAAAATCAATTCCCTTAATGGACGTTTGGGCTCTTCCTTATCAAAATATATATTAAAATAGGACTGATCATTATCTTTTATTGGCGAAGGTCCATAATGGAAGTCTTTCACTAGGATTGCAGATTGTTTAGAAGCCCGTAACCCTCCAATACCATCAGGATATAAAAATGCCTCTACACCAGGCAAGTAATTAGCTACTGAAGGAGTCAATAATGGGAATTCACCATTCTCATACGGTATATTTAAGGCGTAAAATGCAGAGGAGTCTGTATAAGCATCATTACTTACAATACTAACATTATTTAAATGATCAGACTTATATCTATCGTAAGTTAATAGGTGAGCATTTACATGATGAACCAATTGTTTATTGTCCGGAACAAATTCTATCAATCGAATATTGGTGTCTTTTTCAATTTCGAATGGAAACTTAGCAATCATAAATCGATCTTTATTGTCTCCAGGGATATTGAATATTTCTGGCATCTCAACAACTAAATCGGGCTTACCCAATTTTTGCTCAATCCTACCTTCTATTTTGGGTTTTATGAGTCTACTAGTATCCCCTGGCTCAGCTCCATGGAGGTACCAATCCTGAATAATATTTTTCTCTTGCTCTGATAAAACTTTCTCACCAATAAAATGACTGTATTCAGTAGAAGCTGGCCATGGTGGCATATAACCACTCTTAGTTACATATGCTATCATTTTAGCGCGCTTAGCTACATCATGATACTTTATCATAGCAAAAGGTGCTGGCCCACCTCTATGATGACATGAACTACAATTGTTGAAAATAATTGGAGCAACATCATCTGCAAAATTATAGTTTGAATTTTGATTCGAACAGGAACTAGCAAGTACAATCCCTAATAAAAAGGATGAATATTTATTCAATAAAACAGCCAATAGCTTTAGTTTTTTTAATCATAATTTCTTCTCCTTTCAAGTAGGAATCAACAGCATCCTTTAAGTAAAACTCCGTAATAACTTGTCTTCTACGGCCAAGCTCCCCTAACCAATTATCAAATAATCCTTGATATCTTATATTGTTATTTTCGTCAATTAAGTAGGCTTCTGGTGTGATCGTAGCTCTTAATTCTCTTACTAATTTAAAATTTGGATCATAAATAACATCTAAAGATAAATCATAATGATTCAAAAATGAATCTACTTCATGGTTTGTATAAAATTTACCAGGAACCACTCCGTAAATGTCTATGGAATCGCCATAATCATTTATCATCTCCTTTAGGTCTCTTGTATAGTTTTTACACAATGGGCAATCAGGAGCAATAAAAACCAACACTTTGGCTTTATTATCCTTAAGGACATTCCATTGTTCCTCAATCATTGAGCACGAGTGAAAAATTGAAACAAGTATAAATATTTTAATCAAAGTACTCATAATAAACCTTTAATTCAAAAATACAGAATTTGATGTTGCAATACATGTTGTTGCAAATAGAATTACCCACTTATTACAATTTGTTTATTTCTAACTTCTTTTTTATTGTATTTAAGATAAAACTTAGATATTCGCTAAACTATTGCCCTCAATTATCAAAATGGAGTACTCTCTATTTAACTCATACAAAAATGTACCATTTAATGAATGGGAAAAACTACTACTGGAAGATGATTTCTTTCTATCTCCACTTTGTTTAAAAATAATTGAAGAAGAACATAAAGAAGAAATAACACCCCTATATATCATTATCAAAGATGAAGGTAAAGTTATTGGCATAGTATACGCACATATATTTTCTTTAAATGGCTCTAAAGTCAAGGACTATATTGATAATGGGAATTCAAAATTCAATGTTTTGAATTATTTGAAGTCTGCTTCTGCCCGTCTATTAAATATGGATATTTGTTTCTTAGGCAACACTTTTTTAACAAATGAAGCTAGCGTAAGAATCTCTAAGGAATATATTAATAATAGTATTCTTGACGGGATTCTAAACACTATCTCATCCAAAACCAAAGCTAGTTTTACAATTATACCTGAATCCTACAAAAAAGAAATGACTTTAAATGGCAACTACTTAGAGATTTTAGTTGAACCTGACATGCAACTTGAAATCAAAAAGAGTTGGTTGGAATTTAACGATTACCTACTATCAATTAGGTCGAAATACAAAAAACGGTATCGTAGAGTTATAGATAAAAGTAATGAAGTAATAAAAAAGGAAATGAATCTAGAAGACTTGATACTAGAGTCTGACTCTATGAAAAAGCTGTTTCACAACGTATTTAATAAATCAAAATTTAATGCAGCTAAGTTTAATACTGATGTGTTTTATGATTTAAAATCGAAGAAAAACAATGTATCAATTTATGGGTATTACTTAAATGATGAGTTGATAGGTTTTGCTTCCGACATCAGTATTAACAAAGTCTTGTACGCTCACTTTGTCGGTTTAAATTATGAAATTAATCAAACTCATGAGATCTACAACCTGATGCTTTACGAGCAAATTGATTATGCGATTAAAAATAAATTACAATCAATTAAGTTTGGACGTACAGCAGCGGAATTCAAAAGTAATATTGGTGCTATTCCCAAGAATGATAAGGCTTATGTATACCATCAGAATAAAGTTGTTTTGAAAATACTAAAGCCAATACTTAGTCTTCTTAAACCTAAAAATTGGGTGCAACGGAACCCTTTTAAATAAAAAGCCTCTGAAAATCAGAGGCTTTTTATTTAGATAATATAAATGATTTATCTATTCACTTCTAGTAATTCTACTCTAGAATTAAGTTTCAATAAATAAACTCCATTTACTAAACCTTGCACATCAAGACTTATACTCTTTTCGCCTACACTCACACTTTCTCTAGTAATATGTTTTACTTTTCTACCTAGAGTGTTATACAAGCTCAGTTCTATAAGACCTTCTTTTTCTTGATAGAAATCTACTACCACTACAGATGAAGTTGGATTAGGATAAATATCAAATAGTTCAGAATTTTTGAATTCAAAATCTATTGCAGTAGCAATTGTTACAGCATTATTTTCAAGATTACAATTTTCAACATCCCATTCAATACTCACTAACTGCTCTTTCTCTAAACTTGAAGACCAGTAATGTAAATTTAAATCAAGATCTAAATCAGACTCATCAATCCAAATAGTCATTACAACCGTTTCGCCCTCATACAAACCAGCAGAAATTACTTCACCTATAGAGTTCTTAACTGCAAACTCATCACCAACATGAATTGTATTTTCTAATAAATAATTTGGCAAAGCCACA
>Ga0206678_10000264_pt1 | contig 32651 bp, 32 predicted proteins | sample M180m12015metaG_FD_155453 | JGI IMG/M metagenome (GOLD analysis project Ga0206678, IMG submission 155453) | Ammonia-oxidizing marine archaeal communities from Monterey Bay, California, United States - M1 80m 12015 | ecosystem: Environmental > Aquatic > Marine > Intertidal zone | place: USA... | reverse complement strand
TTAATTGTGTACAAGTGAAATGGCGTAAAGCCATGTGGGAGATGGTGGTTATGGGTGGACTTGAACCACCGACCCCAGCATTATGAATGCTGTGCTCTAACCAGCTGAGCTACATAACCAAAAGAGCGGATATTATCGAAAGATTTGCGCCAAATGTCAAGTGAAATCGAGCATTTATAGCAAGTCATTGGTGTATTGTCTGATTATCCGCCCGCATTCATTATAAAATTTGGGCATTAAGATCAAATCTTGTATTTTGTAAATGGCAACATCCAACCTAAAAGTGGCACTCACCGGCGGCATTGCCTCAGGCAAAAGCCACGTTAGCAACTTGTTCGAGGCGCACGGCAACCCTGTTGTTGATCTCGATATTCTCGCACGCGAAGTAGTAGAGCCTGGCACCGACGGCTTGAATGAACTGATCAGCGCCTTTAGCGATGAAATACTCAACGAAGATGGCACACTTAATCGCGCACACTTAAGAGACAAGCTTTACAAAAAGGGGCGAAATCGTGCACTGATTGAGCAAATATTGCATCCAAAAATATTGGAAAAAATGCAAATGGCAATGGAAGGCCACAAAAACGGCATAATGATTGTCGTTGTACCGCTTTTAGTCGAAAAAAATCTCTGGCAACCCTTCGATAGAGCGATTGTAGTGGACTCAACGACTGAAAATCAGCTAATTCGCCTCAAAAATCGTGAAAACATCGACCAAAGCAAGGCAGAAGCGATGTTATTGGCACAAACCAGTCGCGAACAACGCTTAAAACTGGGTGAAAGCCTACCGACCGATATTATCGAAAATAATTCAGAAATTATTGATTTGGATGAAAAAGTGGCTGCGCTTCATCACAAACTCAGCAAGCTTCTATAAATTACTCACTCGTTGCGAATCAGTGGATAAACTGCAGGGCTAAACATATTTTTGTTCGCCAGCAATATCAGCGCAAACGTCACCACACCTGTTGAAACGGTTAGCATCAACGTTAGGCCCAAGTCAAATTGCCACTGTAGGGTAAATATACTCTCAACAACAAAATACGAGGCCAACGCGGCGGCACTCACCGAAAAAGATAGTAGAGTGAAATAAATAATCGCGAACTCCAAGGTCATTGCTTTGAGGATAGTGGCAAAATCAACACCCAATATTTTATAAATCAAGTTATTGTATTTACGTAAACTGGTTTGTACCAACACTGCGCTGACGATGACGATCATGCCAATAACTATTACAATCAGAGAAATACTGGTTACTGCAATAAGAATTTTATTCATAATTGCACCAACTTTCGACACCAGTCGGTCAACCTTAATGGCCGATATATTAGGGAATTGGCGCACCACTTGCGCTTGAATTTCGCCACTTGGAATTTCAGATTTAAGCGTTCCGACATACTCATAAGGCAATTGATCGGCAAATGCGCTGTTAATCATAATAGCAAAGTTGGTGCCCATGCCCTGGTAATCGACTTGGCGTAAATTCATAATAGTGCCGGCCACCTCTCTGCCCAAGATGCTCAGTGTTATTTCATCATTGACACCAACATTAAGATCCTCAGCGATTCGAGCGTCCATCGACACCAGCATTTGATCGCTGTTGCCAGGCGCCCACCACTCGCCGCTAACAATAGGGTTGTCTTCAGGCGGAAACTCCGACCAAGAAATGCGCCTATCACCCTCAATTGCCCAATGGGAGCGATTATCACGCGAAACACGGCTCTCAACGGATTGCCCATTGATCGAGACAAATGCCGCACTTACCATTGGGTTAAATTCCATTACCGCATCAACATCTAGATTCTTTATAAACGCTTCTAGTGGTTCTTTCTCACCCTTATTGACGCTGACAAAGAAAATGTCAGGCGCCATCGAAGGAATGCTATCGACAACTTCTCTTTTTAAGTTATCAGCAACAAAACTCAAGATCAACAGAAGCGTCAAACCAATACCTAATGAGATGGTAATAATCGGTGCCAAAGATTTTTTACTGGCAATATTGCGATAGGCGATTTTATAAGTGTTATTTGAAAAAGCTGGAAGGCGCCTTAAAGCAAAAATAAGGAGCTTCGCCACGCTGTAAAAAATACCAATGCTGATGAAAAATGCCAAAAAGTAGTACAGGGTTAATAACTGAACTCTCGTTTGCAAGACAAAATAAGCTACCAAGATAGTGGTTAAAATCACTAGATAAGCGATATTTTTCACCGAGAAATGCAGATTGACACTTTGGAATGTATTGCGAAATAAGGCCGCGGCCTTAATGGATGGGATTGAGTACAAAGAAGGAATGGAAAAGATCAGTACAACCAACAAGCCAATAAAAGCGACATTGGCATAATCTAATAAACTAAAACTCGGCTGCAGTGAGATACCAAAGGACGCAGGTATGGCGGCGTTCGCCGCCAACGGACTTAACACGCCCACCGCATAAGCCAAAATGGAAGAGGTAAATAACACTATCAATATTTCATAGAAATAGATAAGTTGAATCGTTTTTGCAGAAAAACCCAGTGACTTCTTAATGGCAATACTGGTGTTTCTTTGGTTGATGAAGGATAGTAAAGTATTACTAATACCAATACCGGCAATAATCATCGCACTAACTGAAACCAAGTTAAGGAAGTTAGAAAAATTATCGATAATGCGCCGTAGACTTTGTGCGCTGTCCTGAGGCAGTCGCATCCTAATGCTTTTATCGTCCTCTAGTAACGTTTGCACCGTCTCTATCTTGCGTTGATAGTCATCGGATTTAGCAATTTTCAGTCGTGTGTCGTGTTTCATAAAACTGCTGGCCGCTCTTAAATCAAACTTAGCAAACTCCCGTTTACTAATAATAGCAAACTCACCAAAAGCGGCGCTGTTAGTCAAATCGGGGACTGAGGCTATCACCCCACCAACAACGAAAATAGTGTTCATGATTTTTAGCTCATCGCCAATCTTGAGCTGCAATTGGTTTTGAATATTCTCGTTAATCAGTACGGCTGGTGCGCCCGTCTCGATAAGCAATTTTTCCCTCGCGCCCGCTGGCTCTGTTTGCACAACGCCGTAGAGGGGATAATGCTCATCAATCGATCTTAGATCGGTAAAAACAGCGCCTCCATCTGGTTTTGATAGCATGGTGAAAAAATTAACCGTTTGGCTAACCTCGGCTATATTTGAAAGCTTTTGCAGCTGTTCACCTGAAAGAGGCTTAATACCACTGCTGATCTGCATGTCGCCACCCAATAACTCTTTTGAGTTGGCTTGTATTTCATCATTCAGAGATTGTTTAATAGAAAAAGTTAGGGACAAAAGCAGCAGACTGATAAACAGAGTCAGTGCAATAATCCATAGTTTTTTATAACTACGGCGTATGTCTCTGACAGCGTAGCGATGTATAAAAAGCCATTGCTGATAGTTAAACAATAGTGCCATCCTTGATCTCAATGATACGGTCGCACTGTTGTGCAAGGTCGTTGTCATGTGTCACCAGTACAAGGGCCGTTTGTTGCTTCCTGGTGTAGTCAAACAGCAGTTGCATCATATTTTTAGAAGTGACCTCATCCAGATTACCGGTTGGCTCATCAGCCAAAATAATAGCAGGCTTATTGATTAAAGCTCTGGCGATAGCGACGCGTTGCTGCTCGCCACCCGAAAGCTCGCTGGGCAAATGGTGGACACGGTGCGCCAAACCAAACTCAGTCAATAGGGCAATGGCATCTTCGTCCTTGTTGTATTTTTGATTAGCCTCCAAAGACAACAGCACATTCTCTAGGGCGGTAAGATTCGGGATTAGATAGAACGACTGAAAAACAATGCCAACATGCTGCCGTCTGACCGCTGAGAGTGCGTTTTCATTGAGGCTTGTAATACCCTCATTGTTGATTTTAATAGCGCCTGAAGAGGTCTTTTCTAGGCCGGCGGCAAGCATGATGATTGATGTTTTGCCCGAACCGCTGGGGCCAACAATAGAAACAATTTCATCTGTATTTATCGAAAAACTGATGCCTTTTAACACATCAACACGATTTATATTCTGGCCGTAGCTTAGCGTAACGTCGCTAAATTGTATTGCTGATTTATTCATGGTCATATCATATAATAGTCCAATATGTTTATTTCACCAATTAGGCCAATAAGGGCGCTTTCTTGCCTCCTACTCCTTGCAGTATCCAGCGCAAGCTTTGGCGAGAACCCTATAAAGATTATGTTGTTTGGTGACAGTCTAATAGCAGGTTACGGCTTGACTCAAAGCGAAAATATGACCTCAGTGCTGCGTGCTAAGTTTGATAAAGATGAAATACCAGTTAAGATAATTAATGCTAGCGTCTCTGGCAACACGTCTAATGATGGTCAGGCTAGACTTGATTGGTCGCTTGGCGACAATCCAGATGTGGTGGTATTGTGCCTCGGTGCTAATGATATGTTGCGTGGTATAGACCCCGCTCTCACCAAAAACAACCTCAACACAATGATTGTCAAAATCAAAGAAAATGGCGCTGTGGTGGTGTTTGCAGGTATGCGCTCACCCGAGAGCATGGGCGAGGATTATCAAAGTCAATTTGACCAACTGTACTTCGACCTCGCCCAACAACACGATTTAATTTTTATGCCGTTTTTGCTCGAAGGTGTCGCTCTTGAAATGCAGTATTTACAGCGCGACTACAAACACCCAAATGCTTTGGGCATCAAAATCATCGCTAATAACTTATACCCTTACCTTGTCCAGGGTGTAGCGGCTCGACAGGCCAATAACTAAACGAAATTATTTGATTTTTAAGCGCTCAACGACTTTACCGCCCTCTAGGTGTGATTCGAGGATCTCGTCGATATCTTCTTCATCGATGTATTGATACCAAACGTTATCAGGATAGACAACAGCCACAGGGCCGTGCTCACAGCGACCGAGACAACGTGACTCACTAACGCCAAAGCGCCCTTCACCGAGCATTGAGGTTTCACGACATTTGTCTTTGGCATATCGATACAACTCTTTTGCGCCGTTTTCCGAACAACATTGTTTGCCGTCTTTGCGAATGTTGTTACAAAAGAAAATGTGGTGTTGGTAAAAATTACTCATAGATCAATCGCCCTTTGATAGCAATGTTTTTTGTCAATGCCTGTTATTTTAGCAGCAAGTTTGGCCGCTTTTGACGCACCCATCTCAGCACAGAGAATTGGCAGTAGCGTATCAAGTTCCGCCTCTGCCGCAGAATTATCGACTTTATCAGCGCCAGAAATCAAAATCACAAACTCGCCTTTTTGATGATTGGCATCAACGGTTAAGTACTCAATCAAGCTTGGGATTGTGCCAGTGTTAATGGTCTCGAACGCCTTGGTGAGCTCTTTGGCTAGACACACCTCTCGACTCTTGCCCAAAACAGAGAGCATATCCGACATTGTTGCCAATATGCGCTTGGGAGATTCGTAATAAATGCTAGTCTCGGTGCGACTAACAAGGCCTTGCAACACTTTTACGCGTGCTGCGTGCTTGCTTGGCAAAAACCCAAAGAAAGTGAAATTATCGCTCGCCAAACCAGCGCCAGACAACGCTGTAATAAGTGCACTTGGGCCAGGAATTGGCACCACCTTGCAATTGGTTTTTTTCGCCTCGGCGACCAAAATATAACCCGGATCACTTATCAATGGAGTGCCCGCATCACTGATTAATGCAATGGATTTTCCAGTGCTCAACTCCTCAATAACCGACTGGGTTTTTTCGCGCTCATTATGATCGTGAAAAGCACGCAGAGGGGTTGAAATGTCGAGATGATTTAAGAGTTTTTTGCTGTGACGCGTGTCTTCCGCGAGAATAAGGTCGACACTTTTAAGAACAGAAACCGCTCTATAAGTGATATCATCTAAATTCCCGATGGGGGTTGCAACAATGAAAAGTGTAGCTGACATAAATGTTTAGTTTTAAACGTAGAATTGGCAACAGGGCGGAAGCTTTGGCGTTGGATCACCTAAAACAACAAGGCTTGTCGCTGATTGAGCAAAATTACCTAACCAAGTTAGGTGAAATAGACATTATTATGCTTGATAAAACCACGGACACGTTGGTTTTTGTTGAGGTTCGCTATCGAAAAAATACCTCGCATGGCACTTCTATCGAAACGGTGACTCACACAAAACAGCAAAAATTAATACGAACCGCACAACAATATTTACAGAAACACCCAATATATCAACATTTTCTCTGTCGCTTTGACGTTGTTGGCGTAGAATCTGATTTAAAATATCCTACAATTACATGGATACAGAGCGCCTTTGAGCGCCAGGAGTGATAGTGAAAAAAGCCATACTACTGAGCACCTTGTTAATCTTATCCACATTGCTCTCTGCATGCTCAACAATAGTCCAAGGTGTTGCGGCCGTTACTTCAGTTGCCACCATGTCTAACGATCGACGCAGTGCCGGCACCATCCTCGACGACAAAACACTCTACCTCAGGATTAACAATATTGTTGAAGAAGATGTGATGCTTGACGATGCTCATATCAACTTTATGATTTACGATGGCGTTGTTTTAATGACGGGCGAGGCACCAAGTCAAGACGCAAAAACGCGTCTCGCTGCCCAATTAAAAGCAAAAGCACTCAACATGAAGCAACTGGTTAACGAAGTTGCGGTAATGCCTTCCAGCAGCTACTTATCAAGAGCCAAAGACAATCTTATCAGCATTCAGGTTGAGACTCTTTTCCAAGATCAAGAGGTGTTTCATCCAACCCATGTCAGAGTGCTGACTGAGCGAAAAACCGTATACCTGATGGGCGCTGTGACCAAACGAGAGGCAGAAAGTGCCACCAATCAAGCAGCAAAAGCAAAGAATGTTGGCAAAGTGGTTAAGCTCTTCAGTTATCTCAGTAAGAGACCTACAAACGAAATCGAGCGTGACAATCTGAAACAAGCCGAGGCTGCTAGCCGGGCTGCGCTTGAGGCAAAAAAGGCTGAACTTGCAGCCGCCCAAGCGGCGCTTCAAGAGCAAATCGACGCACTCAACTAATCACATAAACTAACGGCTCGCCCTGCGGACAGGCGCAAAAGAATAGCGATGTACGCCTACTATCGGTCCGTATTCCGTCAAAGCCCCCATATGCACCTTGGTGCCATAACCTTTGTGCTTAGCAAAGCCGTATTGAGGGTAGAGGGTATCTAATTTCATCATTTGCCTATCCCGAGTGACTTTTGCAATAATAGAGGCGGCAGAGATTGCTGGCTCAGTCAAGTCACCCTTAATAATCGCTCGGCAGTTGTCAACATCGGGGCAACGATTGCCATCAACAAGCACTTCATAATCGGTAACTATTGTTTTTTCTGCATGACTACTCTGTAAATTCAAAATAGCTCGACGCATCGCCAATAGGGTCGCTTGCAAGATATTTATTTGGTCAATTTCAGCACAACTCGCCTCGCCTACTGCCCATTCGCAACTCTGAGTGATTTGTTGATAGAGTGTCTCGCGTTTTTTTGCGCTAAGCTTTTTCGAGTCTGTGAGGCCAGGCAATTCAAATTCGACCGGTAGAATAACAGCTGCGGCCAGAACGCCGCCCGCCAATGGCCCTCGACCCGCCTCATCAACGCCGATGATGATCACCAGCTGAGAACTTTAGAGTGCCTTAAAGCCAATATCGGTACGGTAGTATGAGCCCTGCCAATCGATTTGTTCGAGCAGAGCATAGGCGTTGACTTGCGCCTGCTTGATGTCTTCACCCAAAGCAGTTGCACACAACACACGCCCACCATTACTAAAGACGCTGTCTCTGTGGAGCTTGGTGCCAGCGTGAAAAACTTTGGCGTCGGCTGTATTTTCTGGCAAATTAATCAGTTCGCTTTTATGATAAGCATCAGGATAGCCCTTGGCCGCCAAAACCACACCCAAGCACGCGCGCTCATCCCACTCAATCGTAGCCTCATCAAGCTTGCCATCGGATGCAATCAAACAAAGCGTGGCCAAGTTTGATTGCATCCGCATCATAATCGGTTGCGTCTCAGGATCGCCAAAGCGACAATTGTATTCTAAGACTTTGGCTTTACCTTCGGCGTCAATCATCAAGCCGGCATAAAGAAAGCCCGTGTATGGCATACCTTCAGCCGCCATGCCATCAACGGTTGCACGGATGACTGTTTCCATTACGTCGTCGAATATTTCTTGGCTGACAATGGGTGCTGGCGAGTATGCGCCCATGCCACCTGTGTTGGGCCCTTTGTCGCCATTATCTCTCGCTTTGTGGTCCTGCGAAGTGGCCATAGGCAAAATATTTTCGCCGTCGACCATCACGATAAAACTGGCCTCTTCACCCACGAGAAATTCTTCGATGACAACACGCGAACCGGCATCGCCAAAGCGATTGCCTTGCAGCATATCATGGATGGCGTCATAAGCTTCTTGCTCGGTATTGGCAATAATCACGCCCTTACCGGCAGCCAAGCCATCTGCCTTGATGACAATCGGCGCGCCTTTTTCCTTAACGTACATAATAGCCGCAGCCTCTTCGGTAAAGACTTGATAAAAAGCGGTTGGAATGTTATTACGCTGAAGAAAGTCTTTACAAAATGCTTTGGAACCCTCTAATTGAGAAGCGGCTTGAGTTGGGCCAAAAATAGCCAGTCCAGCACTTCTAAACTCGTCAACAATGCCCAAAACTAAAGGCGCCTCTGGGCCGACAATGGTGATGTCAATAGAGAGCTCTTTAGCAAAATCAATCAAACCGGCAATGTCTTCAGAGCCAATGTCAATATTTGAAATTTTGTCTTCCAGCGCACTCCCCGCATTACCGGGGGCGACAAATACTGCCTCGACCTCATCAAAACTTGCGCACTGCCACGCTAGTGCGTGTTCACGACCGCCCGAACCAATTACCAATACCTTCATAGGATTTCCTCAATTTGAAATTTTATTATAGTCTGAGATGCGTCAAACAAAAAGCCGCTTAGGCAAAACTTCACCCTCAACATTGCTTTCGCCAATACCCAAAAACTGTTGACTTTCATCAAATAACTTCAACTTTTGTACTTCGATAAAGTCGCCGTATTGAATTTTTCTTCCGAGCTTAATGTCGCTCGTTTGCTCGGCATTTAAAAACACCGAATCAAAGTTTGGCAGCATGGTGTCGGCACCAAGAATCAAGGCATCTAAAGCCTCAAAATCATCACTTTTGAGGACCTCGAGCTGCTTAAAAGTGATGCTATGCGTCAAATCAAAATGAGCAAAACCTGTACGCCGAAGTTCAATTACGTGGGCGCCACAACCAAGCACTTTGCCAATATCTTCCATCAAAGTTCTAATGTAAGTGCCTTTTGAACAAGCAACATCCAAACTTAAAATACCGTCTTCAAGACCGAGAAAATTAATCTCATGAATGGTGACTGGGCGCGCTTCGCGCTCAACCTCGATGCCTTGTCGTGCCAGTTCGTAAAGGGGTTTTCCATCTCGCTTCAGTGCCGAATACATTGGTGGCACTTGTTTTATGCTGCCAAGGAACTCTGGCAAAACGCCTGCAATATTTGATTCGTTAACACTTTCAGGCGCACCAAAGTCTGTGATTTCTCCTTCGGCGTCGCCAGTGTCGCTGACCTGTCCTAATTTACCGCGGACGAAATACCGCTTATCATCATCCAAAAGAAATTGAGCGACTTTAGTGGCTTGGCCCAAACAAATCGGCAATAAGCCACTTGCTAGTGGATCAAGACTGCCGGTGTGGCCAGCTTTTTTGGCAAAAAAGAGGCGTTTGACTTGTTGAAGAACAAAATTAGAGCTGGCGCCCGTTGCTTTGTCTAGTAATATTACGCCGTTGATGTCTCGCCCTTTTCTGTTGCGTCTAGACATGTTTCTTGGAGCTTAGAGCTTGCTTAGTAGGTCTTCAATTCTGGCGCCAGTGTTCGGCGCAGTATCGTAAATAAAACTCAAGGTGGGTGTATGTCGTAAATCAAGCACTCTGGATAGGCGCGTGCGAAAAAAACCGCTGGCCTTATACAACAGGGTGCTCACTTCTTTTTGTACGTCCTCTGCACACGAGAAAAACACTCTGGCGCTACTTAGGTCACGACTGGCAATCACGTCAGTAATAACAACACCTTGCAAGCGCGGATCGTTAACCTCTTTCCTAAGCAACATAACGAGCTCTCTTTTGACAAGCTCGTTAACCCTCTCTGTTCTGAAGCTAGGCTGTTGCGCCATTAAAGCGTACGAGCACGTTCAACACGCTCAAAGACCTCGATTTGGTCGCCAGGCTGGACGTCTTTATAGTTAAGAACGCCGATACCACACTCGGTACCCGACTCAACTTTTTTAACGTCGTCTTTAAAGCGTCTAAGTGACTCTAACTCGCCTTCGTAAATAACAACACTGTCACGTAGAACACGAATTGGACTGTCTTTTCTGACAACACCTTCCTGCACCATGCAACCAGCGATATCACCAAACTTAGGCGACCTAAAGACGTCTTTCACTAAAGCAATACCAATAATATTCTCACTTAATTCAGGCGCAAGCAAACCGCTCATAATGCCTTTAATGTCATCGATGAGGTTATAGATAATGCTGTAATATTCGATTCTAACGCCTTCAGTGTCGGCTGTTTTTCTAGCAACAGCGTCGGCACGAACATTAAAACCAAGCACGATTGCATCTGAAGCACTGGCGAGCGCTATATCTGTATTGTTGATACCACCAACACCTGAAGATACCACTTTAGCGCGCACCTCATCTGTTGATAATTCTTCCAGCGCCTCAACCAGCGCTTGCGCTGAACCACGAACATCAGATTTAAGTAATACATTAACCGTGGACACATCGCCCTCTTCCATTTTGGAGAAGAAGTTATCCATTTTCTCTGCTTGTTGCTTTTGCAGTATGGCTTCACGATCTTTGGTTTTTCTAAACTCGGCAACTTCACGCGCCTTACGCTCATTTTCTACCGCCAAAACTTCAGCGCCTGAATCTGGCACGCCTGAAAGGCCTAAAATTTCTACCGGCATTGAGGGGCCAGCTTCTTTAATCACCTTGCCTGTATCGTCAACAATTTGCTTAACCTTACCGTACTCTAGGCCAGCAATAACTGTGTCGCCTTTTTTCAAAGTGCCCGATTGCACAAGGATTGTGGTTACCTTACCACGACCCTTGTCAAGCCTTGCTTCCAGCACAATACCGCTGGCCGGCTTGCTAACATCGGCCTTAAATTCAGATATTTCAGCCGTTAGGGTAATAGCATTAAGAAGTTCATCAACACCCTCACCAGTATGCGCTGAAACGCCAATCATCATTACATCGCCACCCCAGTCCTCTGAGATAACGTCATGTGTTGACAATACTTGTTTGATTTTATCCAGTTGAGCGCCTTCTTTGTCAATCTTGTTGATGGCAACAATGATTGGCACGCCAGATGCTTTCGCATGTTTGATTGACTCAATGGTTTGGGGCATAACGCCGTCGTCAGCAGCGACAACCAAAATCACGATGTCGGTTGCGCCAGCACCACGAGACCTCATTTTGGAGAATGCTGCGTGTCCCGGTGTATCAATAAAGGTAATGGTATTGCCGTTCGGACTCACTTGATAAGCGCCGATATGTTGGGTAATGCCGCCCGCTTCGCCAGAGGTTACCTTGGTATTTCTAATGTAGTCTAGAAGCGATGTTTTGCCATGATCAACGTGACCCATGATAGTAACCACCGGCGGTCTTTTTGTTGCATTAACGCCATCATCCGCATCTTTTACGAGTGTGTCTTCAATAGTCTCTTCTTTACTGGCAACGGGCTTGTGGCCCATTTCTTCAACAACCAACATTGCTGTATCTTGATCGATAACATCGTTCAGTGTGGCCATTACGCCCATACCCATCATCACTTTTAACACTTCACCAGCCTTGGTGGCCATTTCTAATGCCAAGTCTGAAATTTTAATATTTTCAGGAATAGCGACTTCGTGAATAATCTTATCGACAGGCTTATGAAAGCCGTGCTGTGCTTGTTCATCCTGAACTTTTTGCGACAATCGAGTGCGGTCTTTCTTCTTTAGTTTGCGGCCAGGGTTATGACGAGCAACATGCAGCTGTTTGCGTCTAGGTGGTGTTGCAGGTGTGGCCGCATTACGCAACCTTTGAGGTGCTTTAGCGTCTTTCGCTTTCGGTGCGTCAGCCTTAGCCTTAGCTGTAGTGTCCTTTTCGGTTTCAGTCTTTGTATCCGCCTCCACCTTGGCTTTAGCATCTATCTCTTGCTGTTCTTTTTGTGTTTTACGGGCTTCGTCTTGGTCTTTTTTATCTTTGATTGCGCCATGACGTTTAGCGTCTTGCTCTTGGTGCTTTTCTTCTGCAATTCTGCCAGCCTCTAAAGCCTCTTTTGCTTTTTGAGCGGCCTCTTCATCAATGCTTTCATCAACAATAGCAACAACTGGCGCCTGGCGTTTTTTCTTTACCTGAATCTTAACGCCGCCTGACGTCGAAGTCGCTTTCGGTGTTTTACGTGAAACAGAAATACTCGACTTGGTGCCTGAGCGCTTGCTCAAATTCGCCATCAAGACTTTTCTTTCGTCGCCTGAAATATCAGAGCTCTGTGTCTTACCCTCAATACCGGCGGCTGCCAATATTGATATCACCTCATCGGATGTTTTCTTGAGTAACTTAGATAAGCTTTCTACCGTATGTGCCATTTTTGATTGCCTCTATATATTGTTGAATGTGTTCGTAATTGCTCTTACCAACCAATCAGTCAAACCAGCCTTCATTTTCTCTGGCAGTCATAATAACAGCCGAAGCGTTATCGTTGCCAATATCTTGTATCTCTAACAATTCAACGATTGAGAGTTCCGCCACAGCGTCCACCGTGTCAATCTCTGCATAAACCAAGGCGGCGGCTAGTACTTCATCGACACCTTCAATCGTTAACAATACCTCTGTTGCTTCAGCATCGCCAAGGGCTTTTACAAGCTGAGCGTCTTGCGCTCTTTCTTGTAACTCATCAACCATGTCTGCGTCAAATTCTTCAATTTTTGAAAGAATGTCAGAATCCGCCTCTGCAATTTCGTCAAGGCTTGTGTAGCCTTCGTCGATCAAAACACCCGCAACTTCAGCGTCTACGCCTAATTTTTCTGCAAGTTTTTCACCTGTTTTTTGTGTTTCTTTAGCTTGCGCTTCATCGGCATCCGCCAACGACATAACATTAAGCCTCCAGCCCGTTAAGCGGCTTGCTAACTTAATATTTTGGCCGCCACGACCAATCGCCAAAGCCAACTGTTCTTCAGCAACAGCGATGTCCATAACGCCTTTTTCTTCATCGACAACGATAGAGTTGACTTCAGCCGGAGCCATTGCGTTAATGACAAACTGAGCAGGATCTTCGTCCCAAAGAATAATATCAACACGCTCGCCATTCAATTCGTTGGAAACCGCTTGCACACGTGCGCCACGCATACCAATGCATGAGCCGATTGGATCTAGACGCTTGTCTTTCGCTTTAACCGCTAACTTTGCGCGCAGACCAGGATCTCTTGCGCCAGCCATAATTTCAATAACGCCTTCGCTGATTTCTGGAACTTCCATTTCAAAAAGTTCAGTCATCATCTCATTAACCGTACGACTTAAGAAGATTTGTGCGCCTCTTGGCGTTGATTTAACTTCTTTAATATAGGCTCTTAAGCGATCATTTTTTCTTACAGACTCATTAGGAATTAAATCAAATCTTGAAATCATGCCGTCAACGCCACCCATGTCAACGTACACGTTTCCACGGTCAACGCGCTTCACTGTAACCGACACCACCTCGCCAACACGACGAGTGAAGTTCTCAACAATTACACCCCTTTCTGCTTCGCGCACTTTTTGAATAATAACTTGCTTAACAATTTGCGCTGCGATTCTGCCAAATTCGACAGACTCCATCGGCTCTTCTACAAAAGCGTCAATCTCATAATCCTTTGCGTCTGCCTGATAAATATGCAGTTCAGAATCAAATTCCGTGCCTTCATCATCCACACATTGAGCGCCATCTTCGATCACCATCCAACGTCTGAATGTATTGAATTCGCCACTTTGGCGATCAACCGAAACACGTACATCAATATTGTTGCGTTTTTTTGTCGCAACCGCCATGGCCTCTTCTAATGATTCAATGACATCCTCTTGAGTGATGTTTTTCTCGTTAGAGATTGCTTCAACCATTAAAAATAGTTCTTTGCCTTCCATGCGCTTCTCCTAAAAATGAGCAACCAAATTTGCTTTATCTATTAAATTTAAATCTATTGTCACTGGCCCTAAGTCGGTCACCAGCTCCATTGTTTCGTTTACTTCACTAATACTGCCGATACTACCAGTAAATTTACGTCTTCCCTCAATGGGTCTAAACAACCTAAGACTAATGTCGTGCCCTAAAAAACGCTGATAATGCGCAAGTGTAAAAAGTGGGCGCTCGATACCAGGAGAAGACACCTCCAAACTGTACTGGCCAGTAATCGGGTCTTCCACATCCATTATAGCGCTCACTTGTCGTGAGACAGCCTCGCAGTCATCCACACCAATGCCTTGCTCAGAGTCAATGTAGAGTCTCAAGATTGAATGCTTGCCACTGGCGACGTACTCCACGCCCAAAAGCTCATAACCCATGTCTTCAATGACGGGATTAATCAACGCAACAACCTTATCAGCAGTTTTGGCCATACTAAAAAAATCCTAATAAAAACCCCCAAAAGAGGGGGTAATAATCTTCCTATTATAACACTTAAGGAAATTTGGTAGCGGGGATAGGATTTGAACCTATGACCTTCGGGTTATGAGCCCGACGAGCTACCATGCTGCTCCACCCCGCACTAAAGAGGGGCAATTATACGCTTAAAAGAGCTCTCCAATAAAAAACTTTTAGTGCCAATAATATTGATTAACAAATCGTTTACTTTGCTCAATAGTTTTTTCACAAGTCAACAAATGGCGCTTTAGTAAATATACCTTGCAAAATGAAAAATATCCACCATCAAATCTAAAATTATTAATGCAAAGGTCTCTTATAATATTCACATGAAGAAAATAGCTCTGGCTGTGCTGATGGACGACATCGCTGGCATCAACCCAACAAAGGATTCATCCTTTGCAATGATGCTGGAAGCACAAAGTCGTGGCTGGGTTGTATACACCTTCGATAGCAACGATATGTATCACCAAGATGGCGCGGTTTTTGTCAATGCCCGCAAAACTTTTGTTGAGGATTCAAACGTCAACTGGCATTGTCGTGAAGACCCCAAAACAATTGCATTGAGTGATGTTGATGTCATCTTCATGCGCAAAGACCCGCCGTTTGACATGAATTACATCTACGCCACTTATCTTCTTGAGCAAGCCGAAAACAGTGGTGTTTTAGTGGTCAACAAGCCGAGCTCACTGCGCGATGCTAATGAAAAATTATTCGCTCTAAATTTCCCTCACTGCATCCCAAAAACGCTGGTGAGCGCAGATATTGAGCAACTTTGCAGTTTTATTGAGGGCATGGGGGTGGGTGTTGTTAAACCACTAGACGGCATGGGCGGTACGGACATTTACAAGCTGCACAAAGGTGATGACAACATCGCTGACATCGTCTCAAGGCTGACCAATCAAGGGCAAAGGTTTATCATGGCGCAAGAATTTTTGAGTGAAATCAAAGACGGCGATAAGCGTATTTTGCTCATTAATGGCAAGCCAGTTGATTACGCTTTGGCGCGCATTCCTGCCGAGGGCAACTTTAAAGGCAATCTAGCTGCAGGCGCAACGGGGCGAGGCCAGCCACTCAGCGAACGCGATCGATACTTGTGCAAACAAATTGCACCGTTGTTGATTGAAAAAGGGTTGTTATTTGTGGGTCTCGATGTCATTGGTGACTATATCACCGAGATCAACGTCACCAGCCCGACTTGCATTCGCGAACTGGACAAACAGTTTGATCTCAATATTTCTGCGCTACTTTTAGACGAAGTCGAGACAAAACTAGCTTTGCGTTAAGTCAAAACCGTATTTTGCCAGCATCACACCGAGTGCTGCAGCGAGTAACGAAAGGCCAACATTGAGCAAGATGTTTAATAGGGCTTGCGAATAATGACCGCTACTGAGCATTTCCACCGACTCAAAAGACAGGGTCGACATTGTTGTCAGCGAACCTGTGAGCCCCACTAAAAGCATTAGGCGATACGTTTCGTTCAGCAGCGCCTTTTCTAGAATCATCACCACCAAAATACCGGCAATCAGCGAGCCCAAAACATTCGAAATTAATGTACCGTAAGGCAGCGCCTTGCCCAGCCACTGCAGCGACAAAACACCCAAATAATAGCGGCAGCTAGCGCCGATAGTCGCGCCAACGCCAATTGCTAAAACTGTACCCACAGCGCTCATAATTTCTGCCTAAGTTGTTTCAATTTTTCCCCAATTTTAATCTCTAGGCCGCGATCGGTGGGCTGATAATAAACCTGTTCGCCCATTGCTTCAGGAAAATACGTTTGTCCAGCACTAAAACCGCCGGGTTCATTATGCGCATAGCGATAACCCTCGCCATAACCCAGTTCTTCCATCAACTTGGTGCTAGCATTGCAAAGATGCGCCGGCACCTCTAGATCGCCCGTTTCCCGTGCCGCTTGCATCGCCTCATTAAAAGCCTTATAAACCGCGTTGGATTTCGGCGCGCAAGCACAAAAAACCGCTGCCTGTGCAATCGCCCTATTACCCTCTTTGTCGCCAACTCGTTCGTACACATCCCAGGCATTAAGGGTAATTTGCAATGCCCTTGGGTCGGCATTGCCAACGTCCTCCGATGCGATCGCGAGCAATCGCCTGGCAATCACTTTCGCATCGCAGCCAGAAACCAACATTCTTGCCATCCAGTACAAAGCGCCGTCTGGCGAAGATCCACGAACCGCCTTATGAAAAGCAGAGAGCTGTTGGTAATAAATATCACCGCCTTTGTCGAAGGCGCTAATTTTTCCCTGTAAAACCTTGCCAACGTCTTTTTTATTTAACGGCTTATCATCGCCCTGAGAGAGCTGCTCAATGATGTTAATCAGTCTTCTAGCGTCACCACCGCTGGCTGCAATAACACTGTCCAGTGATCCGTCGTCTTCAAGTGCAATTTTCCTGTGCTCGATTGCTCTTGCTGCAACCACGCCGAGCTCCTGCTCATTTAATGAATTGAGGACATAAACCCTAAGTCTGGATAACAAAGCCCGATTAAGTTCAAACGAAGGATTCTCAGTGGTTGCGCCGATAAGCGTAATCAAGCCAGATTCAATGTGAGGCAAAAACGCGTCTTGTTGCGACTTATTAAAACGATGAATTTCATCAACAAACAACACTGTGCTTTTGCCATGCTGTTGATAGCGTGCTGCGTGATCCAAGACAACCCTTAGCTCTTTGACACCATCCAAAACCGCTGACATTTGCTCAAAATGCGCGCCCACTTGCTTACAAATAATGCGCGCTAAAGTGGTTTTTCCCGTGCCAGAGGGGCCCCACAATACCATCGAGTGGAGTTGGTCTTCATTAAGCGACTTACCAAGTGGTTGGTCCGCACCAAGCAGATGTCTTTGCCCAACAAAATCCGTCAACGAATCTGGGCGCATAATCTCTGCTAGCGGCTTATAGGTAGACATTATTCTGCAAGATTAATTCTCTTTATTTGATAATTATCATCTTTTATCACTATCAACAAAGCAGACAATTGTAATTCGTTTGCCAGCTCGATTGCCCTCTCGCTACCCATGGCCATCATGGCTGTGGCGTAGGCGTCAGCAAGGGCGCTTCGAGGGTGAATCACACTCACAGAAGCAAGATCGTTATTGGCTGGAAAGCCGCTTTTGGGGTCGAAAATATGCATGTATTTCTCGCCCTCCCAAATAAAATAATTGCGATAATTGCCGGAGGTGGCCACCGAGGCGTTATTAAGTGCAATTGGAATGGGCCGCTTATTATCCGGTCGCTCTACGCCAACAATCCATTCATCACCCTCATTTGTGCCTGAAGCATAAACCTCGCCACCAACTTCAACCAGGAAATCCTTCAACCCGGCTGCTTCAATAAGGCGCGCCACTTCGTCCACGGCATAGCCTTTAGCAATCGCCGAAAGATTCAAATGAATGTCTCTGGTTTTTTTAATTTGTCCACTGCCAAACTCGACATACTTTATTGATGAATTTTCGAAAGCAGCACCAACATCATCACGCTGTGGCATACTCATGCGCCCACCCTTTGCACCAAACCCCCAAAGATCGATCAAACGACCAATGCCCGGATCGAAAAAACCGCTTGTTTGAAGATAGATCGCCTCAGAGGTTTGCAATAACTGGAAAAACTCGTCAGAAACTTTGAGCCACTCACCAACTGGCGCCCCGTTCAATCGTGAAATTTCCGAATCTGGCCGCCAAGTCGAAAAAAGCGCATTTATCTCTAATAGGCGTCGCTCAATTGCCTCCTGTTGCACGCGTTCATCGCCCAAAACATTGATGCTATAGGTCGTGCCCATGCTTTCGCCAAGAATGTGCTCTGCCTTGTCCGTTTCGAGGCAGCCACTGAGCAGAAAAAATATCAGAATGAGACAGGTTTTACGCATTATAATTTGCCCATGTTTTTACGCCTTATTTTCCTTGTTTTGCTCTCTTCGAGCGTTTTAGCTAGCTCTCACTCTTTTGAAGACTTTCTAAACAATCTCCATCAACTCGCTACCGAGCAAGGCGTCTCAAAAGCCACTGTTGATCGGGCGTTTTATCAGCTCACGCCTAATCTCGATATATTGGAGTCCGACCGCTCTCAAGCGGAGTTCAGCCAAAACTTTTGGAATTATCTTGGCAAAAGAGTCAGTCAATATCGCCTGGACAATGGTTATGATACATTAAAACAAAACCGCTCATTACTTAACAAAACCTATCAACAGTACGGTGTTCCAGCGCACGTTCTAGTGTCTTTTTTGGGACTTGAGAGCAACTACGGCAACAATACCGGTAGCTACAGTTTGGTGCGCTCTTTGGCGACGCTGGCTTACGACCCTAGGCGGTCTGTTTTTTTCACCTCTGAGCTAATCGCGCTGTTAAAACTTATTGACGACGGCAAGGTGCCGCTGGAGGCAACAGGCTCTTGGGCAGGTGCAATGGGCGCTGTGCAGTTTATGCCAAGCAATGTTATCGCCTACGGTGTTGATGCGGATAATGATGGCAAAATTGATTTATGGAATAATCAGGCCGACATTTTGGCCAGTGCTGCCAATTTCCTTGAGCATCTCGGCTGGAACCGCGGTGAAAAATGGGGTCGTGAGGTCACAATTTCTGAGGACTTTAACTACGAGTTTGTTGGATTAAAGACCAAGAAACAGCTTGATGAATGGCAGGCGCTCGGCATTCGAAGCGCCAATCGCTCTAACTTGCCTGAGTCGAGTATGGCTGCTTCTCTGATTTTACCGATGGGCTATAAAGGGCCGGCTTTTCTTGTTTATCAAAACTTCCGCTCAATACTGGGCTGGAACCACTCCACTTTATACGCCCTGGCAGTTGGGCACTTAGCTGACAGATTAAGTGGCGGTGGATCGTTATTGGCGACACCAATTGATGAGCCGTTGCTCAAAAGAGACGACGTAATGGCTATTCAGCAAACGCTAAGCTTGCTCGGCTATGATGCGGGCGAGGCTGATGGTATTGCGGGTCCAAAAACACGCGCCGCAGCTAAAGATTTTCAAAAAGATATCGGCATGGTTACTGACGGCTACGTCGGCTACGAACTGTTTCAAAGATTGCAATGACCATTCAAACCTATTTGGGTTTTGATGTGGGCACAAAACGCACCGGTATAGCCATTGCCAACAGCTTAACAGCTCAAGCGAGTGGCATTGACACGGTAAGGCACAATAAAAACGGCTCCACTAACTGGGGCGCAATTGAGCAAATTATCGCCAAACACCCCGCCAACTTATTTGTTGTTGGCATGCCTTACGACAAAGAAGGCAAAGAGCAAGAAATGACTTTTATTGCGCGCTCGTTTGGCAAAAAAATGAGTGAACGATTCGATACAGAAGTTGTCTTCGTAGACGAGTATTTATCCTCTTCAGAAGCAAAAAACCAATTAAAATGGCACTACGCGCACAGTAACGCCGATAGGGGCGATGTTGATATGCGTTCTGCTCAACTCATATTACAAACTTGGCTCAATGAATCCTGAATCGATTAGCAACGACCCACAGCTAGACGCGTCCGGAAAGCTCATTCACCTATTGGGCTTAAAAGGCCTTCCAAAAACAAAGCTCGAGCACATACTTGATGTTGCTAACGACCTACTGGATAGCGAAGGCAATCTAAAAAAATCCAAAGCACTCGATGACATGTCGGTGGCAAACTTATTTTTCGAGCCCTCAACTCGAACTCGAAACACTTTTGAAATTGCCGCCAAACGCACCAGCGCCAACACCATCAACGTTGATCTTGCCAACTCAGCAACCAAGAAAAACGAAACATTGATGGACACTATGCAGACGCTTAAGGCGATGCAAATCGACATGTTCGTCATCCGCCACAAAGAAAGTGGCTTGCCGCACCGAATTGCCAGCAACATCGATGGCGTTGCCATTATTAACGCCGGTGATGGCACTAACGCCCACCCGACACAGGCGCTACTGGACATGCTGACCATTCGTCAACACAAAGGTTCGTTTGATAATTTGTCGGTAGCAATTATTGGTGATATTCGTCACTCACGTGTAGCGCACTCAGATATTCAGGCATTAAGCACATTGGGTGTTAAAGACATTCGCCTGGTTGCTCCTGAAAACTTACAATTTAACGGTGAAACTCCCGAAGGCGTTAGTTGTTTTGATAACTTGCACGAAGGCATTGAGAGTGTTGACGTCATGATGACGCTTCGACTGCAAAAAGAGCGAATGATGTCAGCAGACATCCCAAATGAGCAAGTCTATTTTGAGACTTTCGGACTAACAGACAAAAAACTAAAGCTCGCCAAACCAGATGCCATTGTTATGCATCCTGGCCCAGTCAATCGCGGCATCGAGCTTGACTCGGGCGTTGCAGACGGGCCTCAATCGGTTATCCTGCAACAGGTAACTAACGGTATTGCCGTTAGAATGGCGGTAATGGCTGTATTGGCGGGCAAGGCGTAACTTATGAGCGAAACAATTGACTACGATATCTTTAAAGACGTATTGCACGGCCTTAATACTGACGACACGATTAGCTCTGCGCACGGCATTCTCTGTGGCTTTGCCTGCGTTAAACCCGATGTCACTATCGATAACTGGCTGAGCGAAGTTTTAGTCAATATCGATCTTAATAACCTTAGTGAAAAAGAGGCTTTTGGGCGACTTGCTGAGATCTTCAACAACACCAACGAACAGCTTGCCGATCCAACACTGAATTTTTCATTGTTGATTGCGGACGACTCGCATACACTTCGTGAGCAAGCGTACACATTGGTTGAGTGGTGTCAAGGTTTCTTGGTTGGGCTCGGATTAAGCGAAGTTCAAGCCAGTGATGAAGAGGTGCTGGAAATGATAAAGGACATTAGTGAAATTTCGCAGCTGGACGCCGAATTGCTAGAAAACGAAGACAACGCTGAAGATCTAAACGAAATCGTTGAATTTGTGAGAATGGCGGTGTTACTGATTCAAGAAACACTACAGCCCTCAAAACAAGACTACATTAGTCCTGACTTACTGCACTAGTTCCACCAGTCGCCAAAACAAGGCTCACTCGCATACTCAACACAACCAAGCTCGTTACTTGCTGTGCACCTGACACTTTGCCCGCCAGAAGGGCTTTCTACACAGCGGCCATAGTCATAACTTTCGCCTAAAAACTGTTCAGCCCAATACCAGCCAGGGGCAATTTCTTTGCCGCCATAAGACGTACACGATTGCAATAGAAGACAGCACAAAATCAATGCCGAATTAAACAACTTCAAAACCCCTCCTTTACTGGTTGTACTTGTGCAACAAGCGCTCAAGAATATCGACAAACAAGTATATGTCTTCAAATGAGTTGTACAGCGGCACTGCTGCAACTCGTATGACACTCGGATAGCGCCAATCACAAATCACCCCGTTTTGCTCTAATTCGTCAAACATCTGCTTGCCATCAGCTATCAACATTTTAAGAGAAAGTTGGCAGCCTCTTTCTTCTAGGTTTTCAGGAGTTATCACCTCCACCCTGCCAAACAAGCGCTCTTTAATCAAATACGCCATATAAGACGATAGCATCTGTGATTTTTGCCTTAGAGCGCTCATTCCACCGGCACGTTCAAACAATTCTAGCGAGGCTACGATGGGTGCCATAGCAAGGATGGGCGGACAGCTTACTTGCCAACCCTGCGCTGTTAGCATGGGGTCAAATTGCGAACCCATTTCAAAACGCGTCTCTTTATTATGCCCCCACCAGCCCGCAAGTCGATGTATGGAAGGGCTTGAGGTGTGTGTCTCATGCACAAAACAAGCGCCAATACTCCCCGGACCAGAATTTAAATACTTATAGGTGCACCAACAAGCAAAATCAACGCCCCACCGATGGAGCTCTAACTCAATATTACCAACCGCATGTGCCAAATCAAAGCCCACCGTGCAGCCGTGCTGATGGCCAAGCTGAGTAATTGCATGCATGTCCAGCACTTGACCGGTGTAATATTGCACGCCAGGAAGCAGTATTAAGGCTATTTCACTACCGTGTTCTGCAATACTGGCCTCAATGTCTTCCATCCTAAGCAAGTCTTCGTCGGAACGAGGCGAGACTTTTATAAGTGAACTCTCCACACAAAGGCCGTGCTGCTTAATCTGCGACTCAACAGCAAAATGATCCGATGGAAAGGCGTGCTCTTCAATCAAAATTTTGAAGCGACTTGTTGTGGGTTTATAAAAGCTGGCCATCATAAAGTGCAAGTTTGCCGTCAGCGTATTCATCACAACAACTTCTTTGCTCAATGCGCCAACCAAATCGGCCATGGGCTGCGCTAAACGCTCTTGGAAGGCAAGCCAAGAATGTTCCCCTTCAAAATAGCCACGAATAGCTCCTTTTTGCCATTTTTTTAGCTCTTCTTGAATATAGCTCTCGGTTTTGACTGGCTGCAAGCCTAGTGAGTTGCCGAGCAAGTACAAGTCTTTCGTGCCGTTCGACTGTTCTGGAAAGTGAAACTCGCGCCTCAAATGAGCAAGTGCGTCTTCGCTATCAAGTTGTTGTGCGTAGGCGATGCCGTCTTTATGCGTCATTTTTTAATCATTGGGTAAATTACCGGTCGAGAGGGTGCTGCGTCACTCATAAACGCAGGGATTTGTATGCTTAATAAATAACTGCCATCATCAATATCATCCTCCACAAAGATCATTTCTGTAATCGTCTTGTGAGGTTGTGCTGTGGCCGTTAAAGTGTGTGTGCCCTCATTAACGCCCCAAAACAAGTGGTGGTTAACCAGTAAGCCTTCGTCGTACATCTTGTCAACGGATGGAAAATCCACCAAAATGTGCTCAACACCCCTTTCAACCAAATACTCCATTGCTTCCACAGAAAAGAAAGGCGGTTGATTTTCGATATTATAAGTGGCTTCTTTTTTTGACTCTAGGTTGTCGAGTGTTTTAATAATGATGGCTTGCAATAATGAGCTATCTATATTCTCCAACTTATCTTTTAAGGATGCCCGAGTTATTAACTTATCCTCATCTTCAATATTGGGTCGATAGCTATCAGCACTGTCTTTCGCCCTCTCCCAACTTAGGGTAATGAATTGGCTGGGAATAAGTGCGCCCGTCAAAACACCAGCAACAGCAATGTCATCATTAACGATATGGCCAACTGATTCGGTATGGGTGCCATTACAATGCGGTGTTAAAGTAATCTCATCAACGTTGCAACTCCCGCCCCTGCGGGTGTCACCAACAAACCCCTCAACTTCAACCGTTTTGGAAAGAGCTTTTAGTGCGCCAAAATGATTGGGCTGAGCGCCATTAAAATACAGCGGAATAGCCAAACAACGGGATTGGGACAAGTCCGCTTGATAGTTTTCTTTGTTTATCGCAACAGTTATCAACATTGCTTTAAATAAAGACTCGCAATTATTGACTTCATTGAATTGTGGGCCTGATATGATGACATGGCATCATACCAAAAAAAACCGAGTTAAAGCAATAGAGCTCGAACTCGGTTTTGAATAATGGTGGCCAAACCTGGAATTGAACCAGGGACACAGGGATTTTCAATCCCTTGCTCTACCAACTGAGCTATTTGGCCAAAAACGTGAAATTATACACAAAATACAATCGAACTTTTCTCTCGATAATGCTTTGTTATTTATAAATTATCCAAAAAACGCTCGGCGTCTAAGGCTGCCATACAACCCGAGCCGGCAGACGTTACCGCTTGACGATAAATATGGTCAGCAACATCACCCGCAGCATAAACACCCTCCACGCTCGTCTGCGTTGCATTGCCTTTAATGCCACTCTTGACTTGAATGTAGCCGTTTTCAATATCGATTTGCCCTTCAAAAACACCGGTATTTGGCTTATGGCCGATAGCAATAAAAACGCCGTGAACATCGATTTCTTTGGTCGAGCCATCGTTGCCTTTTAGACGCAAGCCCGTCACGCCCATCTCATCGCCCAGAACCTCATCAAGATTTTGATTCCACTCAATAGAGATATTACCGTTTTCGGCTTTTTCCATGAGCTGATCCGCAAGAATCTTCTCAGAGCGGAACTGATCACGACGATGGATAATAGTGACGTGGTCAGCGATATTAGATAAGTACAGGGCCTCTTCGACCGCTGTATTGCCGCCACCGACAACGGCAACCTTTTGCCCGCGATAGAAAAAGCCATCGCAAGTTGCACAGGCAGACACGCCTTTGCCCTTAAATGCCTCTTCAGACTCAAGGCCAAGATACATCGCTGTGGCGCCTGTAGCGATAATTACTGCATCAGCCGTGTAAGTTGTTTCGCCACCTTGAAGCGTGAAAGGGCGCTTAGAAAAGTCCACCTCAGTAATGTAGTCGTTTATGATTTCAGTGTTAAAACGCTCGGCATGATCTTTCATGCGCGCCATCAAATCTGGCCCTTGAACGCCGTCATTATCGCCCGGCCAGTTGTCAACATCCGTTGTTGTCATTAATTGACCGCCTTGTTCAAGGCCGCTGACCATCACTGGATTTAAATTTGCGCGCGCTGCGTAGACAGCCGCCGAATAGCCGGCAGGGCCTGATCCAACAATCAAAACTCGACAATGCTTAATATCACTCATTTGAAATACTTTATACTGTTTAACGAACGGAATATTATAAACTATTCACACAAAAATCTCTAAACCACCTTGAAAAAAAATAACAAACGGACAGTCGCACCGAAAAGCAAAAATAGCCGTTCTCGGGTGACTAACGAAGTCATTTTTATTTTGCTGGCGATGCTAGGCGTTGTTTACTTTATTGCCCTTGTTACCCATCTGCCCTCAGAAGACCCATGGACCGGCGACGTCGTTCTATCACAACCTGTTACTAATGCTGCAGGTGTGGTTGGCGCTTGGTTGAGTGACATCTCCTTTGCCGTTCTGGGCTATGTTGCCTATGTCATTCCAATATCTATTTTATGGCTGGGCTATAATTTTCATCGAGACGCAGCAATAGAAGATAAAAGTCAGGCTATTTTTGTTGTTCGTCTGTTGTCGTATTTGGCGATGTTGGTTTTTACCACCGCACTCTTTAATCAATACATGCCAAGACCTGGTATTGGTGGTGGCTGGATTGGTGAAATGATGCATGAAATGCTTTTTAAAGAGCTTTTTGGCAATGTCTCCGCCGTTATCTATGTCGGCATTATTATGGTTGGCTTTAGTATTGCCACCAAAGCCTCTTGGGTCAAAATTGCGGGCGTTGTGTTTGGCGGGGTAAAAAACCAACACAGCAAATCCAAAGATCGTCGCCAACAAGCGACCCAAAAGCGCACTGCCAAACAGGCACTCAGACCTGCTCGACCGCCAAAACCCGTAAAAATTAAGGCAGCAAAACCCGTTAAATCCAGGGCGACAGCCACCTCTAAACCGAAACCAGTCAAATCAAGCGAAACCAGCAACTTATACAAAGCCAGTACTAGCAGTGGACTGCCCGATCTTAATCTTCTTAACGAGGCGAGTGATGCCGAGGTGGGTTATAGCAACAACGAACTAACCTCTATGTCAGAGCAAGTTGAGCTAAAACTCAAAGATTTTGGCTTTGATGTTGCCATTACTGCGGTTACGCCAGGGCCGGTTGTCACTCAGTTTGAAATTTCTCTAGCGCCAGGCGTAAAGGTTAGTCAAATTATGAATCTTAACAAAGATTTGGCCCGAGCCTTATTGGTTGAAAGCGTTCGAATAGTTGATGTTATTCCTGGAAAACCTGTCATTGGCCTTGAGATCCCAAATAACGAACGCGAGATGATTAGCCTCAAAGAAATACTCTCTGCGGACGTCTTTACTAAATCCAAATCCATACTTTCTATGGGGCTTGGTAAAGACATTAATGGCAACCCGGTTGTTGCCGACTTATCCAAAATGCCTCACTTACTTGTTGCCGGCGCAACCGGCATGGGCAAGTCCGTTGGCCTTAATGCAATAATTTTAAGTATTTTATATAAGGCCAAGCCCGAACAAGTTCGACTCATTATGATCGACCCAAAAATCGTTGAGCTGGCGTGTTACGCGGGCATTCCTCATCTGCTCGCGCCAGTTGTCACCGATATGAACGAGGCAGCCAGTGCGCTTTGGTGGTGTGTTAATGAGATGGAGCGTCGCTACACCTTGCTTGCCAAATTTGGCGTTAGAAACATTGAGTCGTTCAACGACAAATTACTGAAAGCAAAAAAAGCTGGCAAACCTTTACTAGATCCGTCGTTCAATCCAAACACGGCAGCTGAGGGAGAAAAAGCCCCAGAGCTAGATGAGCTGCCATTGATTGTTATCGTCATCGACGAATACGCCGATATGCTAGGCGCACTCGCGCAAGAAGACCGTAACAAATCGAAACGTGTTGAAGGCTTAATTGTCCGAATTGCGCAAAAAGCGCGAGCCGCTGGTATTCATTTAATCATCGCAACACAACGTCCAAGTGTTGACGTCATTACGGGATTGATTAAATCTAACGTGCCAACGCGTATTTCGTTTAAAGTCTCATCGAAAACCGACTCGCGCACGATTCTTGACCAGTCTGGCGCAGAACAATTACTCGGCATGGGCGATATGCTTTATATGGCACCGGGTGTTTCGCATTTAAACCGCGTTCACGGTGCGTTTGTCGACGACGCTGAAATCTCTCGCGTGGTTAAAAACCTTAAAGAGAATTCAGAAACCAACTATCTGTCTGGTGTACTTAACCCGCAAGAGGGTCTTGGCGGCTCTGCCAGTGATGGCGCGTCGCCATCGGGCGAAATGGATCCGCTTTACGATGAGGCGGTACAAATTGTTACTTCAACCCGCAGGGCTTCGATTTCAAGCCTGCAACGCCGAATGCGTATCGGCTACAATCGGGCCGCGCGCATTATCGAGGACATGGAGGCTAGTGGCGTGGTGAGCTCAATGAACAGCGCGGGCAACCGCCAGGTGCTAGCACCGGAGCCAATTGATTCCGAATAAGCTAACACCCATTTATATATCATAAATATAATAAACGTTCGAATATGGCTGCCTTGGCAATACAGCAAGTTCGGAGTATGTGTTCATTTGCCTAATTAATCAAAGACAACAATTTTTCGGTACGATCATATGTGTCTTGTAATCTGCGCGCCAAGGTTAGCTTAAAGTCGGCGACCGTTAACAGAGTGTCTTGCTTGCTAAAAAAGTTTTTCTGACAACGTGTCCGGCTTCCCACTACAGGCGTCCAACGGTTTGAGCCATCGTATATCGCAGTAATCTTATTATTTTCAATGGTCAAATGCTCCAAATGTTGTTCACTCGCAACTTTCATCAGTCGCTCAATATTGGCGGGTTTAAGAAGAACTCGAGTTGCGACTTGGCAAGCGCCATAGACATCATATTGCGCTTTCAACTCTGGTGCAATCAGCTCAATCTTCTCCAGCCCTTCAATAATACGAGTTCCGTCACTCGTATTTCCTTCTATTCCTTTTGGAACGATTTGCACAACCTCGTCAACAATAAAGTTGGTATTACTAATTTGCAAATAAGCATTAAAATTATTATAAGAGAGCGTCTGCCACTCGCCTACCTTGCAGCAAAGATAACTATCCCACACTGCGGGCAGAGGGTCTTTGCCTGTTTCTTTATCTTCAACCTTCTGTAAAACCTCCTCCAAAAGCGCTTCATCATTCTTGAGCTCAGTATAAGTGTAGGTTTGGGGAAATTGTGCGGCTTGATCCTTTATTGAAAACATCGCGTATAACTTATCAACGTAGCGCCGGCTTGTGTCACCAAACTTCACTCCCACAAAAATTATAGCAAGGATGATGAATATCCCTGTGCCCCCCAAAAACTCTCCCACACTGGATATCATTCCAACTGACACAAGGGGCCCCACCAACAAGCTAAGGAAAATTAACCATCCCGCCACATGGGGCAGAAAATCACGGATCGCTTTAGCCCTAAGGCCTTTGCCATCAAAGCTCTCTTGTTTGCCGGCAGGGTGGTCTGCAAACCATCTAGACAGCTGCTCTTTCGCGGCACTACAGAGCTCGATAGACGAACGTGCCGCCACTTCATTAGTGTATTCGCGATATTGCGCTTTATATTTTTCCATCACAAAACCTGATATAAAATTCTGCGATCTGCGAAACAATATAAACAACAGGCCAAAACCAAACAAAATTGGGAAAAACGAAAACAAAGTTTGCACAAACGAAAGCGTGGAGATCTCTTTAATATAAAAAAACGAGCCCGGCGTATCGTATCCTTGGACACATGCCGTCACCATGTAGGCGAAGGGAGAATACAAAATAAACAAAAGAAGCAAATACTGAGTGCGGTATTTACGCCTGATGCTGTGTAAGCCCTGCACGTCTTGTCCGGAAAGGTTTGAATCAACATTCGCCTCACTCTTAAACAAGGAATTGGCATCGGCATCAAACGATAACTCCTCAAACAATAACTCCTTTAGATTTTTTAAAGCTTTGAATGCCATAAAGTTACCCCTTGCCCTCGATGTCAAAAACATCCATAAGCTGTCTGCTCTGTTCAAAGCGCAAAGAAACCCCACCCCACAATTTCTGTAATAACTCCTCACCACCAGCACGACTAAATAAGCTGGCCGTTTTTATCTTTGAGTCGGAATGCTCATAAAGTGCGGTGATGGTGCCACTGCTTAAATGTACAGCAATTAAATCTGGCCCAACGGCGTCAATAAAGCGCTCCAAAACAGCTGGTTTTAAGAGTTTTCTTGAGCCGATTTGGTCATCGGCATACACCTCATAAGTCTGGTTAAACTCAGGAGAAAGAAGCTTGACTTCTTCAAGAAAGGGCGAGCGGTACGGGAAGGTTTTTTTCTTGATAAGGGTGCTAGAATCGGGCTCAAAACCGAGTGTCTTTATTTGCAAAACTCGACAATGGTAGAGCGTTTCTTTATGCCCATTACCGTCACGTGAACCAAGTCCTAAGATACTGCAATGATTACTCTTGGCGCCGTCCATTTCAAATCCAAGTTGGTCTGAGAACATCATATCGCTCGTTTTCAAGCCAAATGAAGACCTAGCCGTACGAACAATATTAAACAAGTCGCCCTCGGAATACCCGGCATTCTCGGTATAGTGGAATGTAGAATAATCAACCCTTGCCCCAGGCAAGGTCTTTAGGGCCGGCTCCAACACCCGGTCGGCGAATAATTTGCCATACTTCGAATTCAGGTGCACTAAGACAAGCAAAGGTGTCACAAAGCCTAAGAAGGTCAGCAGGAGTGAGTCATCAGCCTGGAACAATAAAGTAATGGAGAAAAACCCCACTATGGCAGCAATACGAAGGTAGTCACGTTTCGTGCTTCGCAGAGCGGCAAGAAAGTGTTCTGGGATTGAGAACTCAGTACTTGAGTTGTTAGACACACCCTCATAGTCCAGTATATTTTTCACTTTTTTTTAATCATCTATATTTTTAATAACTCTCTAAGCCTCATTACGTTTTTGTAATGGCTCTCTAGATTGGTTACAAGGTTTTTTTTGATTGACTTAGATATGCGATCACTACTGGCTTTGTCTGCGCCTTGGATCAAGTTTGGCGAGGCCACAAGTAGCTTCATCTCCTCAAAACCACCATGAGAAAGCATGGAAATAATACTGCCCTTTATGTGTATCGCCCTAAACTCCTTTGCCACTGTGCTAGCAAAGTGCTCCATAAACGCAGGCTTTAAGAATTTTCTCACACTAACTTGATCGTCTGCATAAGCACTAAATTGTTCGTTAAATTCGGGCGAAATTAGCTTAACCTCTTCAAGGTCTTTTGCGGGCTTAACAGCATTTGCTACACCAACATTGGTAAACTTCTTAATCAAGCCTTTCGCAACACTGCTCTCTTTAGTTTTGATGAGTATTTCGCCCTCTGTCTCGAAGTCGGGCTTGCTGATTTGCAACATTTGATACCAGTACACAATTCTTTTATGTTCACCTCCCGTCTCTTTCCAAAAAGTGCAAAAGTTCGCCTCCCAACCGTCAATCTCAGAACAAAACTGGCGATCAAACTCCATGCCACTTGTGCTTAGATTAAAACATTTGTCAACAGTCTTTTCAATAGCGAAAAGCTCATTGCTACTACTGGAGTATTTATTGTTATCTGCTCTAACGCCTGTGACAAACTCAAGAACTCGCGCAACTATCGTAGAGCGAAATGCCTGCTTATAGGCCGGAAAGGCAAACACCCATGGAAGAAAGATAGCGAACCAGAACTCAGGGTCGTAGTTCATTAAAACAATTGCGCCGACAGTGCCAAGCAAGGCCAGCACAATAAGCTTTAATCTTTTCTTTTCTAGTTCCGCCCAAACTTCACTTGGAATCGAGATCTCAACACTATCGATAAACTCTTTTAGTTTGTCCTGCTCCTGGTTTTCTTCATCCGCCATTTTGGCTATTTATCAAAAAAAGCAGTGGCGTCAACCGTGTTTTTGATTGCTTCGCTATCAGGGTCGTCATAAAACGGCATTGCAACGATACTCAACATAGAGGCGAATATCGAGCTGGGAATGATTTCAACTGCATTTTTAAGCTCATTCGCAGCGGAGTTATAGTAGCGTCTTGCCGCAGAGATATTATCCTCAACGTCTCTATATGTTTTTTGAGCCTCTTGCATTGTTTCAACTGAGCGAAGCTCTGGATAGTCCTCCATGCTTACCATTAGCTTGCCCATCATCCCTGAGAGCTTGGCATCCGTTGAAAATAACTCGGCAACTGCACTAGGGTCGACGGCCTGGCTGTTTTCAAGAGCATGAGTTCGCAACGATGTTATTTCAGCAAGTGTTTCTTTTTCATGAGTCATGAATTTTTTTGCAATAGCAAGAACATTGGGTATAAGATCGTAACGCTTTCGGAGTTGTATCTCAATCGACGAAAGTGCCGCTTGCGCCATGTTGTTGGCTTTAATAACTTTGGTGTAAGTGTTGTACAACCAAAATACAATAATTGCGGCAATTACTATAATTACAATTGAGCTGGTTTCCATTACTTTCTCCTGCGTATTAGATTAGACAGTTTTACATAATTTATTCGACTTCAACTAGTGCTGCAATGATATTATAAGCCATGTAGCACCTTTATATGGTTCTTTTGTGACCATTATTTAAAGCTCTGATTAATCAAGTCTTGAACACTGGTTAATAAATATTGTATATTGGCAGATTATCTAACGATGGCGATTTCTAGAAGGGGGCGACAAAGTGCCAAATAAAAAACTAGTTGATCAGTTTCAAAATGATGGTTTCGTTGTTATTGAAAACGCACTAAGCGAATCTCAGCTATCATCCGTAAAAAAGGATTTAGGCGTGTGGGTGGAAGAAAGCAAAAAGCACGCTCAGCCCTTTGGTGAAATAATGGATGGCAGGCCGCGCTTCGATATAGAGCCAGTCACTCACACAGCTGAAAAGCCGGCTTTGAGAAGGATTACCTCTCCGGCTGAAATTTCCGAGGGCTGCCTGAACGTTGTAAAAGACAACCGTGCCCTAGATATAGTGACCCAGTTTTTTGGGCCAAACATTAAACACTGGGGCAACAAGATTAACCTCAAACTTCCGAGCTCTGGCACAGAAGTCAGATTTCATCAAGATTTCCCATTTGAGCCTCATTCGAATGAAGACATTGTTACAGTGTTGTTTTTTCTTGACGATGTAACACTTGAAAACGGCCCCCTAGAAGTGGTGCCAGGGACGCACAAAGGCCCACTGTATTCACTTTGGCATAACGACTTATTTACCGGCGCTGTTTCAGAAGAGGTTGAATTAGAGAATAAAAGCAAGGCGGTGAGCTGTTATGGCAAGGCAGGATCTGCATGCTTAATGCACTCGAAATTACTGCACGGTTCGGCCGCCAATAATTCCAGTGTGGCACGCTGCCTATACATTGTTTCCTACTCCGCAGAAGATGCAGTCTCTCTGGTGCCCAACCCCTTGCCAAGCAAACTTGATGGCATGATTGTTCGTGGCAAGCAAACCGGCAAGGTTCGATGTACAAACTACAGCGTTGAGCTGCCAGAATACCCCAAAGAGGTGTCGTTCTTTGGCCAGCAAGACAAAGCAAAAAATA
>Ga0206678_10000263_pt1 | contig 32774 bp, 27 predicted proteins | sample M180m12015metaG_FD_155453 | JGI IMG/M metagenome (GOLD analysis project Ga0206678, IMG submission 155453) | Ammonia-oxidizing marine archaeal communities from Monterey Bay, California, United States - M1 80m 12015 | ecosystem: Environmental > Aquatic > Marine > Intertidal zone | place: USA... | reverse complement strand
CCTCCAATAAAGTTTGCCCCACCGCATTTAAGGTGTTTTTATCTATGTTATCCATATCATCTTTATGGGTGTGCCAGTGCTGATTAAAGTTAGTTTCAGTAGCGGGGTCGTACTCAATAATATCAATAGTCGGTATTCCAGCAATGGTATTTACATAATAATGGTCATCTAATATTTGTTTAGCATCTTCAAATACAAAGTGATTACCAAAACCTAAACGACTTGCTTTTCGCCAAACTCTCTGTAAGATGGAAGAAGCAAAGTATCGAGAGAAATATTCATGCCTAAAGGTAGCATCTTTTGCACCCACCATATCCAATAAAATACCATAACGAGCAAAGTAGTTCGCTTTGTGCGGATTATTACTCCAATATTGTGAGCCCAAGCACCAAGAATCTTGCATAATAGGATATTTAGAATTTTCTGGCTGCCCATAGTCTTCTGCATCAAAAAGGATAATGTCTATTCCTATTTTTGAGTTTTTTAAACTGAACTGACGAGCCAATTCTAACAATACACCAACACCACTTCCTCCGTCATTTGCACCAAGTATTGGGCTGTTTTGGTTTTCAGTATCATGGTCGGCAATGTGTCTGCTGTCCCAATGTGCAAACAGAGCAATTCTATTGTTTTTCTCAGGAGAAAAACTTGCAATGATGTTTTTTAAAGTGTGATGTTTCCCATCATAAGTAGTAATTGGCGCTTCCTGTACGATTACATTTGGCGTATAAGTTTTAAACTTTTGTTCTAACCAAATAGCACAATTTTTCCATGCTTTTGATGAGATAACTCTTGGGCCGAAACTCACTTGTTTTTCTACAAAAACATAAGCCGAATCTGCATTAAAAGTAGGGACTTCAATTTTTACTTTTGGCTTTGTTGCAGGTTTTGTTTTTTGCTGAGGTTCGCTTGTACAGGCTTGTAGAAAAATAGCAACTAAAAATAGGATAAGGTATTTAGAATTTAACATTGTATTCATTTATTTCACTTCCCAACTACTTCCTTCTCTACCGTCTTTTATTTGGATTCCTACTTTATCTAATTCATCTCTAATCAAATCGGCAGTTCCAAAATCTTTACTCTTTTTAGCATTTCCTCTAAGTTGTAATACCAATTCCATTACCTCATTGGTTAGGTCATTCCCACTACTTTCTTTCGGAGAAATAAGCCCTAAAATATCCGTAACAAAAGAGTTGAATATCGTTTTCAGTTTCTCTAAATCAGTTGCATTTAAACTTTCTTTTCCATCTTTTACTGAGTTGATTATTCGAACGCCATCAAATAAATGCGCAATTAAAATTGGAGTGTTAAAGTCATCACTCATTGCTGTGTAGCACTTTTCTTCCAATGCGTTTACATCATAAGTTGAGGTCTCAGCAGCTGAAAGTTGCCCTAAAGTTTCCATGGAATTCATCAGTTTTGTAAAACCTTTTTCGGCTGCTTGAAGCGCCTCATTACTAAAGTCTACTGTACTTCTGTAGTGGGCTTGCAAAATGAAAAAACGAATCGTCATTGGAGTATATGCTCTCTCTAATTTTTCATGGGTGCCATTAAAAAACTCCTCTAAATTAATGAAGTTCCCAAGGGATTTCCCCATCTTTTTTCCATCAACTGTAATCATGTTATTGTGCATCCAATAGTTTACAGGATTGCAATCATTACAAGCATTGCTTTGTGCAATTTCTGCCTCATGGTGTGGAAAAACTAAGTCCATTCCTCCTCCATGAATGTCAAATGTTTTCCCTAAATATTTTTCACTCATTGCCGAACATTCCATGTGCCAGCCCGGGAATCCTTCTCCCCAAGGAGAAGGCCATCTCATAATATGTTCAGGACTTGCTTTTTTCCAGATAGCAAAATCAACAGGACTTTTCTTTTCCGACTGTCCGTCTAAAGTTCGTGTTCCCTCTAGTGTATCTTCTATATTTCTTCCTGATAAAGTTCCGTAAGGATATTTTTCATTGTACTTATTTACATCTAAATAAACAGAACCATTTACTGTGTAGGCAAAACCATTTTTTAGGATTTGTTCTACCATTTCAATTTGTTCAATAATATGTCCTGTTGCTCTTGGTTCAATACTTGGAGGTAAACAGTTTAAAGCATCCATTGCTTTGTGGTAACTTATCGTGTAAAACTGAACAATTTCCATTGGCTCTAATTGTTCTAATCTTGCTTTTTTAGCAATTTTATCTTCTCCTTCATCTGCATCATTTTCTAAGTGACCAGCATCAGTTATGTTCCTTATATATCTTACTTTATAGTCCGAATGTTTTAGATACCTGAAAACAACATCAAAAGTAATTGCCGGACGGGCGTGTCCTAGGTGTGGATCGCCATAAACAGTAGGTCCGCAAACATACATTCCTACATGATTTTCTACAATTGGTTTAAATATTTCCTTCTTTCGTGTAAGTGTATTGTATATTTGAATTTCTCTACTCATTATGCTGTAATTTTATATTGTTCTTTCAGATTTTTCATCATGTCCTGAGTCATCTTTTCTAAATCATATTCCAAGTTCCAACCCCAATCTTTTTGTGCATGACTATCATTGATGGATGATGGCCAAGAGTCTGCAATCGCTTGCCTGAAATCAGGATTATAAGTTATTTCAAAATTAGGAACATGCTTTTTAATTTCTTCTGCAATTTGTTTTGGAGTAAAACTAACTCCTGCCAAATTATAAGAAGAACGGATTTTTACTTGTTCTATAGGAGCCTCCATTAATTCGATAGTTGCTCTTATAGCATCTGGCATGTACATCATTGGTAATCCTGTATTTTCCGAAAGGAAACTTTCATATTTTCCATGCTGAATGGCTTGATGAAAAATATCTACAGCATAATCGGTTGTTCCACCTCCTGGTGCTGCTTTCCATCCAATCAATCCTGGATATCGGATACTTCTTACATCTATTCCGAATTTATTAAAGTAATATTCGTTCCATCTTTCTCCTGCTTGTTTGGTAATTCCGTAAACCGTGTTAGGTTCCATTATGGTATATTGTGGTGTATTTTCCATTGGAGTTGTAGGTCCGAAAACTGCAATTGAAGATGGCCAAAAAATCTTTTTAATGAGTCCGTCTTTTGCTAAATCTAACACATGAGAATGAGAACGCATATTTAGTTTCCATCCTAATTCAATATTTTGCTCGGCAGTTGCAGAAAGGAGTGCAGCTAATAAATAGACTTGAGTTACTTTGTATTTTTTTACAATGTCTCTTAATAATTGTTCGTCCATTATGTCTAAAGTTTCAAACGGACCTGATTCCATTACTTGCTTGCAAGAAGGACGAATGTCGGAGGCAATTACATTCTCATTTCCATACATCTTTCTTAACTCCATCACAAGTTCTGTGCCAATTTGTCCTGAAGAACCTATTATTAATATCCTTTCTGTCATCTGTAAATATTTGGCACAAATATAGCATTAAACATTATTTTCAGCCTATTAATTATAATTACAATAAAAATAGAGGATTTTGTATCTTTGCCATATATTTAAGACACATAAATTATGGATCCGAATACAGGTAAAAAAAATATGTTCAATAAATTAAGCAAGGAGCAAGGCTTAAAATTAGTGGAACAAGAAGAATTTAACAGAAAGACAGTTTCTTTTTACAGATATGTTATTATTGATTCTCCTTCTGATTTGAGAGATGAGTTATACGAATCATGGAGAAATTTAGGTGTTTTGGGGAGAATCTATTTGGCGCATGAAGGGGTGAATGCTCAGTTAAGCGTTCCTGAACCAAATTGGGATGCATTTGCAAGGGCTGTTCATGAAAATCCTCTTTTTGCAGATATGCCATTTAAAATTGCAGTGGAAGATGATGGAAAATCATTTTTCAAATTAACAATAAAAGTAAGAAAACAAATTGTTGCTGATGGTTTGCCAATTGATGAATATGATGTAACTAATGTTGGTGATCATCTGGATGCAAAAGCATGGAATGAGGCGCTAGAAAAAGGAGCAACTGTGGTGGATATGCGTAATCATTATGAAAGTGAAATAGGAAAATTTAAAGGGGCTATTTGTCCGGATGTAGAAACTTTTAAAGAGGAACTTCCTGAAGTAAAGGAGTTGTTAAAAGGAAAAGAAGATGATCAAATTTTGCTTTATTGCACAGGAGGAATTAGGTGCGAAAAAACTTCTGCTTATTTAAAACATCACGGATTCCAAGATGTAAATCAGTTGCATGGTGGGATTATTGATTATGCCAGGCAGTTGGATAAAGATGAAAGTTTAAGCAATAATTTTGAAGGGAAGAATTTTGTGTTTGATGAAAGAAGAGGTGAGCGTATTTCTGATGATGTGATTAGTAGTTGTCATCAATGTGGAGAGCCTTTTGATACGCATGTAAATTGCAAAAATGTAAATTGTAATTTGTTGTTTTTGCAATGTGATACTTGTAAAGAAAAATATGAAAATTGCTGTTCAGTTGAATGTATTGAAATCGTGAATTTACCAGTTGAGGAACAAAAGCAATTGCGAAAAGGAACGGATAGTAAAAAGATGTATTATAGCCATAAAAGAGTAAATTTAAACCTAAATAGAGATGATTAGAATAACAAAAGAATTTAAGTTTGAAATGGCACATGCTTTGCATGGCTATGATGGTTTGTGTAAAAATATTCATGGACACTCGTATCGTTTATGGGTAACTGTGATGGGGATTGTGAAAAATGAAAAAGGACATACAAAAGACGGGATGGTAATGGATTTTGGTGTGTTAAAAGATGTTGTGAAGCCAGAAATTATTGATAAATACGATCATTCTTTGGTATTGAATGCCAATTCTCCACATGCAGAACTTGATTTTTCAGCTTTTGACAAAGTATTTCATTTGCCTTATCAGCCTACATCCGAAAACTTAGTAATGGATTTTGCGACTATCATTCAGTCAAAACTTCCTAATCATGTTACTTTGTGTAAGGTTGTTTTATCCGAAACAGCCACTTCATTTGCCGAATGGAATAGGGCCGATAATCAGTAAAAACCAATCACTCAGTCTTGTTGGTTTTACATTCTTCATAATATAGAATTAATATAAATATGTTTGGAATTGAAAATTATGCCCAAAATCATAGTTTTCATAGCTAGTATTTTCTATTTTTGCGACCGAAAAATTTAAAAAAATGACGAACATATTAATCGCTTTAGTTTTAATCTTATTAGTTGCTACTTTAGTACAGGTGCTTAGAGTTAGTGAATTATTATCAGAACTAAAAAAACAGGATGTAAATGAAGTAACCGATAAGGATAATGCCATTCAAGGTAAAATTCTTTTAATTGTAGGAACTTTATTTTTAGGGTCAGTAGTTTGGCAATTTGTAAACTGGATTCCTTTAATGTTACCACCGGCAAGTTCGGCACATGGTGCAGTAATTGATTCCCTAATGCAATTTACAATGCTACTTATTATATTTGTGTTTTTTATTACGCAACCAATCTTATTCTGGTACGGGTACAAATACAATAAAAACAAGAAAAATCCTGTTGCTTTTTTCTTTCCACACAACAATAAATTAGAGGTTATCTGGACGGTAGTACCAACAATAGTACTTACTGCAGTTATTCTTTACGGATTAAGTGCTTGGGATCAAATAACAAATGCTGATACTTCTGAATCGCAAGTTATTGAGCTTTATGCAAAGCAATTTGACTGGACAGCTCGTTATGCTGGAGAGGATAATACTTTAGGATACTCAAACTATAAATTAGTAAAAGGGCCCAATCAATTAGGGGTTGACTTAACGGATGAATTTGCACAGGATGATGTTGTAATTAAAGAAGTGCATTTAGCAGTAAACAAACCTGTATTATTAAAAATGCGTTCGCGTGATGTAATTCACTCAGCATTCTTACCTCACTTCCGTGTACAGATGAATTGTGTGCCAGGAATGATAACACAGTTTGCTTTTACACCAACACAAACTACTGCCGAAATGAAAATACAAGAAGGAGAAGATTTCGAATTTGTATTGTTGTGTAACAAGATTTGTGGATCGGCACATTACAATATGCAAATGAAATTTGTAGTAGAAACTGAAGAAGAATATGCAGCATGGATGGCTTCTCAGAAAACAGTAAATAACACATTAACTAAAAAACAATAGAAGATGTCAGATCATCATAAAGAAACATTTATTTCAAAGTACGTATTTAGTTTAGATCATAAAATGATTGCTAAGCAGTTCCTAATTACAGGAATGCTTATGGGAATAATTGGTATGCTAATGTCAATTATGTTCCGTTTACAATTATCTAATCCAGGTGAATCATTTGCAGTATTAGAATGGTTTCTAGGAAGTAAATGGGCTCCAGGAGGAATTTTAGATCCGAACATGTACTTATCCCTAGTAACTATGCATGGTACTATTTTAGTATTTTGGGTGCTTACTGCTGGGCTTACAGGTACATTTGCTAATTTCCTTATTCCTTTACAGATTGGAGCAAGAGATATGGCTTCAGGATTTATGAATATGCTTTCGTACTGGTTCTTTTTTGTAGCCACTATTATCTTATTATGTTCTTTGTTTGTTGAAACAGGTCCTGCTTCTGCAGGTTGGACAATTTACCCACCACTTTCTGCATTACCACAAGCTATTCCAGGATCTGGTTTAGGTCAGGATTTATGGTTAGTTTCTATTGCTTTATTTATTGTTTCTTCACTTTTAGGAGGGCTTAATTATATTGTTACGATTCTTAATTTAAGAACAAAAGGAATGTCAATGTCGCGTTTACCACTTACAATGTGGGCAATTTTGATTACTGCAATCTTAGGTGTATTATCTTTCCCAGTATTACTTTCAGCAGCTTTATTATTAATTATGGATAGAAGTTTTGGTACTTCATTCTACTTATCGGATATCATTATTGGTGGTGAAACTTTACATAATACGGGTGGTTCTCCAGTATTATTTGAGCACTTATTCTGGTTCTTAGGTCATCCTGAGGTTTATATTATTTTATTGCCTTCTTTAGGTATTGTTTCTGAGGTAATGTCTATTAATACGCGTAAGCCAATTTTCGGATATAAAGCTATGGTTGGTGCAATGTTAGCTATTGCATTCCTTTCGTTTATCGTTTGGGGACACCATATGTTTATCACGGGTATGGATCCATTCTTGGGATCAGTATTTACCTTTACTACTTTATTAATTGCGATCCCTTCAGCAGTAAAAGTATTCAATTACTTAGCAACACTTTGGAAAGGAAGTATCCGTTTTACTCCTGCAATGTTATTTACAATTGGATTTGTTTCTACTTTTATTACGGGTGGTTTAACTGGGTTAATTCTTGGTGATTCTGCTTTAGATATCAATGTACATGATACTTACTTTGTTGTTGGTCACTTCCATATTGTAATGGGATTATCTGCAATTTACGGAATGTTCTCAGGGGTTTACCACTGGTTCCCTAAAATGTATGGTCGTATGATGAACAAACAATTAGGATACTTACATTTCTGGGTAACTTTTATTGCTGCTTATGGGGTTTTCTTCCCAATGCACTTTTTAGGGTTAGCTGGTTTACCAAGAAGATACTATACTAATAGTGCTTTCCCAATGTTCGATAATTTAACGGATATCAATACTATCATTACTTTCTTTGCGATTATTGGTGGGTTGGTTCAATTGGTATTTGTGTTTAACTTCTTCTACAGTATCTTTAAAGGAACGAAAGCGAGTACAAATCCTTGGGAGGCAAATACATTAGAGTGGACAACTCCAATAGAAAGAATTCACGGAAACTGGCCAGGAGAAATTCCTTCAGTTCACAGATGGCCATATGATTATTCTAAGCCAGGTGCTGATGAGGATTTCATTATGCAAACTGAGCCGTTAAAAGAAGGAGAAACAGAACACTAAGTAACAGATGAGTACAAGTAAAAATAATACTTCCAAGCAATTGCTTTGGGTGGGGATGGCAGGAATTTCAATGTTCTTTGCTGGTCTTACTTCAGCAGTAATTGTGCGTTCTGCCGAACATGGTTGGAATTCAATTGATATGCCTATCTGGTTTTGGTACAGTACTTTTGCTATTGTAGCAAGTAGTATTTTATTAATCATTGCTCAATACCAAGTAAAGAGAGGAAACTCGCCAACTATTTATGTAGTAGGGGCTTTGGCTTTAGGTTTGTTTTTTGCGTATTGCCAACTTATGGGTTGGGACCAATTAACAGCAATGGGAATGTACTTCATTGGTGAAGGAAGTAACCCTGCAAGTTCGTTTTTATATGTAATTACCTTTGCTCACCTTATGCATGTTATTGGGGGGTTAATTGCATTGTTGGTTACCACAATAAAAGCGGTACAATCAAAATATACAAAAGAGAATTATTTAGGAATAGAACTAACTTCCATCTACTGGCATTATCTAGATTTGCTTTGGGTGTATTTATTTGTATTCCTTTTATATAGTGTAAAATAAATTTTAGAATTATGGAACAAACAGGAAATGATAATGGAGTAGCTTGGCAAGGTGGGGACAGACCTTACAATGCAAGTTATGGTAAATTAATGATGTGGTTTTTCTTAATCACGGATGCATTAACTTTTTCAGGATTTTTAGCTGCTTACGGTTTTAGTAGATTCAAATACCCTGATATCTGGCCTAATCCTGAGGATGTGTTTAGTCACTTCCCTTTCTTGCATGGAGAACACCCATTGTTGTTTGTTGCGTTAATGACATTCATTCTTATTATGAGTTCGGTAACCATGGTACTTGCTGTGAATTACGGACATAAAATGGAAAAGAAAAAAGTAATTTTATGGCTTTCCTTAACTATTGTTGGTGGAGCTATTTTCTTAGGTTCACAAGCTTGGGAGTGGGGACACTTTATTCATGGTGATAAAGGAGGAATTAATACTCAAACAGAGTTTGTAGTGCACATTGCAGAGGGAGAGGAATTATCTTCTGTTTATGCTTTAATGGGAGCTGATGGACATGATGGAACGCATCATCATTTCACGGTTGACCAGGTGATTACTAGCTTAGAAGCAAATCCTCAATATAATATTAGAAAGGCAAATAGAATGTATCTTACAAATGAGGATGCAATTGCTTATTTAAGAGAAAATGCTTCTGAAGTATTATTAGGAGCAAACTTGAAAAACAATGAATATGGACATCCTTTATTTGCGGATTATTTCTTTTTTATTACAGGTTTTCATGGTTTCCATGTATTCTCTGGAGTTATTATTTTAATTGTTATTTTGATTAATGTAATAAAAGGAACTTACGAAAGAAGAGGGCATTACGAGATGGTAGAAAAAGTAGGATTGTACTGGCATTTTGTTGATTTAGTGTGGGTATTTGTATTTACATTCTTCTACTTAGTATAATTTATAAAACGATATTATTATGGCAAACGAAACAAAAGGAAATTGGTGGATTTGGAAAGTATTCTGGATACTTTTAGGGATAACAGCATTTGAGGTTGGTTTAGGAATTATTAAGCCTGATTTTTTAATGGGGCAGTTTTTAGGAACTAAAGTAATTAATCATGTGTTCATTATTTTAACACTAATTAAGGCTGCTTATATTGTATTGGAATTTATGCACTTGGGGCACGAAACAAAAGCCTTAAAATGGACAATTTTATTGCCTGCAATTATTCTTATTCCTTATTTACTATTCATTGTACTTACTGAAGGTGGGTATGCAGGCTTAATGATGTAACACCATACATGATGATGGAAAAAATCAAAAAATTTGTACTGCTTTTTGTATTGCTTGTTTTACCTTATTTAATGTACAACTACATCTCTAAAGGAGAAAACAGTTTCGTTAAACTAGCGGTTATTGGTGCTGAGGATCATAAAATCCCAGCCTTCTCATTTACGAATCAGGATAGCGTTACCATTACAAATGCTGATTATGATGATAATATATATGTGGCAAATTTCATTTTTACTACTTGCCCAACTGTTTGCCCAACCATGACTTATAACATGCGTTATATTCAGAATAAGTTGAGTAAATACCCAAACATTAAGTTTCTTTCTCATACGGTAAATCCTAAGAACGATACTCCAGAAGTACTAAGTGAATACGCAACAAAGATGCGTTTGAATTTAGATAACTGGAACTTGGTAACGGGGGACAAGGACGAAATATATACCATTGCAGAATCTTACTTTGTAAATGCAAGTAGCGATTCGTTAGCGCCAGGTGGTTTCTTACATTCTCAGTATTTAATTATTGTGGACAAGGAAGGTAGGGTGCGTTCGGGTTACAGTAATTTTGTGTGTAAATTCTGTGGTGAAAGTTCTGAAAAAGCTAAAGTTGCTTGCCCTAGTTGCCGTAAGGAAAAAGCTTTAGTTGGTAATCCTGTTGGAAGTTATGATGGTACGCTTGATTATGTAATTAAGGATTTGATAAAGGATGTAAAAACCTTATTGGCCGAATATCATAAGGATGCAAAAGCGGTTCGCTATGCTGAATAAAAAGCTAATTCTATTATTTGTTGCTTTCCTATTTGTAATGGATTCTTTTGGGCAATGTGCTATGTGTAAAGCAGCAGTAGAGGCCAATTTAGAGGCTGGTGATGATATTGGCTCTGGGCTTAATAGTGGTATCCTTTACCTTATGTCTATGCCTTATATTGCTGTATTCTCTTTTGCATTATTTTACTACCTACAGAAAAGAAAAGAGAAGACTACTGCTTAATCTTTATTTCCCTTTTCAACATCTTATTTTTTGGCTATTAGAAACATTTATTGTGTTCTTGCCAACTAGTTTTTAGTCTTCTGGAGCAAGTTTTGTGTGCTTAGCAACTATTTTCGTGTGTTCACAAACAAATTTTTAGTCTTTCGCAACTATTTTTTTGCTTTCGGAAACTAATTTTATTTTTTCACAACTATTCATGTATTGATAATCAGTGAATTATAGCGATATTTCTGTACCTTGCTCTTAAAAATGTAAGTTTCTTTTTCTATAAGTAAGAGTAATCAAAAAACAAAAAATCAGCCTTTAACTTCTTAGCGCAATACTCAATTCTTTCAGTTGCTCTTCATCAATATCAGATGGCGAGTCAATCATCACATCTCTACCTGAGTTATTTTTAGGGAATGCAATAAAATCACGGATGCTTTCTTGTCCTCCCATTATAGTACATAAACGGTCAAACCCAAATGCAACTCCTCCATGTGGTGGCGCTCCATATTCAAAGGCCTCCATCAAAAATCCGAATTGTTCTTTTGCTTCTGCTTCACTAAATCCTAAATGCTTAAACATTAATTGTTGTAAAGCTTTATCGTGTATTCTTATACTTCCTCCACCTATCTCATTTCCGTTCATTACAAGGTCATAAGCATTGGCACGCACTGCTGCTGGGTCAGTATCTAGTTTTGAAATATCTTCTGGCTTTGGTGAAGTAAATGGGTGGTGCATGGCATGATATCTCTCAGTGTCTTCATCCCATTCTAAAAGTGGGAAATCCAATACCCATAATGGTGCAAATACTTCCGGATTTCTAAGTCCTAATTCTTCAGCTAAATGTAGTCTTAATGTTCCTAATGCCTTTCTTGTTTTATCTATTCCACCAGCCATTATTAATAGTAAGTCACCATCTTCACATCCTGCTTTTTCTTTCCAAGCATTTCTAGCATCTTCATCAAAAAACTTATCTACTGTTGATTTTGATGTTCCGTCCTCATTGTATTTACAATAGATAAGTCCTGTTGCCCCTACTTGTGGTGTTTTTACAAAATTGACTAATTTATCTAATTGTTTTCTTGTGTAGTTAGCACATCCTTTTGCATTAATGGCAACAACAAGTTCTGCACTGTCAAACACCCCAAAATCTTTCCCTTGGCACTGCTCATTCATTTCAACAAACTGCATATCAAAACGGATATCTGGCTTGTCCGAACCATATAATTTCATGGCATCATCATAAGTCATTCTTGGGAATTCATTCAGTTCAACCCCTTTTACATCTTTTAGTAAATGGCGTGTTAATCCTTCAAATGTATTTAGGATATCTTCCTGTTCTATGAATGACATTTCACAGTCAATCTGTGTAAATTCTGGTTGTCTATCTGCTCTTAAATCTTCATCTCTAAAGCATTTTACAATCTGATAATATTTATCAATTCCACCTACCATAAGCAATTGCTTAAAGGTTTGTGGCGATTGTGGTAAAGCATAAAACTGCTTTTCGTTCATTCTACTTGGCACTACAAAATCCCTTGCTCCTTCAGGTGTTGATTTTATTAAGTAAGGCGTTTCTACTTCAATAAAGCCTTGGTTGTCTAAGTAATTTCTTGTTGCTTTTGATACTTGATGTCTTAGCAATAAATTCTCTTTTACTGGGTTTCTTCTGATGTCCAGGTAACGATACTTCATTCTTATTTCGTCCCCACCATCTGTTTCATTCTCAATAGTAAAAGGAGGTGTTTTTGAAGAATTTAATATTGTTAAAGCACTAATTTCAATCTCAATTTCTCCTGTTGGGATGTTCTTGTTCTTGCTTTCTCTTTCAACAACTTTCCCTGTTATTTGAATTACAAATTCACGACCTAATTTTCTGGCATCAGCACAAAGGTCAGCATTTACATCCATATTAAACGCCAATTGTGTAATTCCGTATCTATCACGCAAATCCACAAAAGTCATTCCTCCTAAATCTCTTGTTTTTTGTACCCATCCGCTTAGGGTTACTTCTTGGTTAACATTTGTTATGTTTAATGTACCGCAATTGTGTGTTCTTAACATCTTAAATTTATTAGGTTGCGAAATTACAAAACTAAAGTATTAAATTTGCACTATGGAAATTAAACCTTTTGATGATACTTATTTTATGAAACAAGCCCTTTTGCAAGCAAAAGAGGCCTTGTTAAAAGATGAAGTGCCAGTAGGGGCAGTTATCGTTTGCGATAATCAAATTATTGCTCGTGCTCATAATTATACAGAAAGGTTGAATGATGTAACTGCCCATGCCGAAATGCAAGCTTTTACGGCTGCTGCTGATTATCTTGGGGGAAAATACCTGAATGAATGCACCCTTTATGTAACGCTTGAACCTTGTGTAATGTGTGGTGGTGCCGCTTATTGGTCGCAATTAAAAAAGGTAGTGTATGGGGCAAAAGATGAAAAAAGAGGATTTTCTTCTTTATCAGAAAATATATTGCATCCCAAAACTAAAATTGAAAGTGGATTGCTACAAGAAGAATGCTCAAAATTATTGTCCGATTTTTTTAAAAACAAAAGGTAAATAAGCGTATTTTTGCCAAAAATTAATTGTTATGAATTATCCAGAAGAAATGTGCGCGCCAATGCGTGAAGACTTAACCTCAGTAGGTTTTATTGAATTAAAAACTCCTGAAGCAGTATCGGATTTATTAGATAAAAAAGAAGGAACTGTTTTAGTAATGGTGAATTCTGTGTGTGGTTGTGCGGCTGGTAATGCGCGTCCTGCAGTTAAGATGACAACTCAATTCGATAAAAAAGTAGATACTTTTGCTACTGTTTTTGCAGGGCAAGATATTGGTGCTGTTGCAAAAGCAAGAGAATATATGGCTCCATTTCCTCCTTCATCACCAGCTATTGCTGTGTTTAAGGGCGGTAAATTAGTACATTGTATCGAGCGTCATCATATTGAAGGTAGGTCAGCTGAAATGATTGCTGATAATTTAAAAGATTGTTTTGATAACATCTGCTAATTAGCAATCCTCTGATTTCAAATCTTAAATATTACGGACAGCTTTTAAAATTCAAGCTGTCAATTACGGTTGTCTTTTCGGCTACAATTGGTTATTTATTAGGGGCAGATGCTTTTGATACTACTACCTTTAGTTTATTGGTTGTTGGTGGTTTCCTGGTAACAGGTGCTGCTAATGGTTTCAATCAGGTTATTGAACGCAAACACGATAAATTTATGGAACGAACAGCTGTTCGCCCTTTACCACTAGGGAATTTATCGGCTACACAAGCATTTGTTTTTTCACTTATTATTGGCGCAATAGGTATTTTTGCTTTAAATCATATTAACCCTCAAGGGAGTTTCTTTGGCTTGATGTCAAAATCAGGAGCTTTTGGTTTGCTTTCCATGGTCTTGTATGTGCTGGCTTATACGCCACTTAAAAGGATTTCTCCTTTTGCAATTACTGTAGGTGCTGTTCCAGGTGCTATTCCATTTTTATTAGGTTTTGTTGCGGCAACCGACAATTTTGGTGTTGCTGCAGGTACACTTTTTGCTATTCAGTTCTTTTGGCAATATCCACACTTTATTGCTATTGCATGGGTGCAGGATGGGGAGTATAAAAAAGCAGGTTTCAAAATGATGTTAGGAGGTGAAAAAGGAAAATACCCAGCCTTTATTGGGGTGATTACTTCCGTGCTAATGACTTTTATTTCTATTGTTCCTTTCTTATGGGAAATTCCATTATTATCCCTTTCAGTTTATGGGGCGGTAATTGTGTTTTTATTGGGAGTTTGGTTCACTTCAAAGGCAGTAAAATTGCACCAAAATTGTGATGATGTAACTGCAAAAAACTTAATGTTAAGCTCTTTTGCGTATTTGCCATTAATGCAAATTATTTACATATTAGATAAATTTTTAATTCAATAAATAAAATGAAAAAACAAGATTCCTTTTTTGTACCACTAATTATTTCTTTGTCGATAATTATACCTATTGCAGTTGCCTTATTAATGCTTTTCCCTGATGTATTCCATATCGAATCCGAAAGCATTGACTTTAGTTCATTGCCATTTTTCCATGCTATTTTAAATGCTTCAACAGCTGTTTTATTATTCACTGGTTTCATTTTAATTAAAAACAAAAGAACAAAATCACATAAGGTGGCTATGCTATCAGCATTTGTTTTGTCATCTGTGTTTTTAATCTCCTATGTAACTTCAAAATTGACTAATGCGCCTGTTCTTTTTGAAGGGGAGGGGGTTATCAGATATGTTTACTTTTTCATTCTTGTGTCGCATATTATTCTGTCAATTCCTGTATTACCATTGGCACTTTTTTCAATTTACAGAGGTATGACAGGAGAGATTGAAAAGCATAAGTCTTTAGTAAAATGGACTTTCCCAATATGGATGTATGTTGCGATTACAGGCGTTTTGGTGTATATTTTAATGTCGCCATACTACTAAAAATCAATTTCTTATTACATGAAATCAAGGAGGCTTTTACCTCCTTTTTTTATGTCTGTTTTTTTCGTTTTATCATTCGTATAGGGTTTATCATAAAATGTGTATCTTGCGAGCTAATAAAAGAAATTAATTATTTAGATAATATGAAGAAAATAATACTTTTTACAAGCATTCTGTTTTTTGCTTTTAGCTTCAGTAATGTAAAAGCGCAAACAATTGATTCAGTTCTTGTTACTAATCCAATTCTATGTTACGGAGATTTTGCTACTGCTAACGCGTATATTACTCAAGTTTCACCAGCAAATCCTATTCAATATAGAAATTATAGATATGCAAATCCTTCTTTTTTAATTTCTGAAGGAAGTTCTGCCATTACTACTGGTACTGTTCAGCCTTTTTCAAATTTAATTGCTGGTGATAAGCTGATGTTAATAGTAGATTCTTTAGCATTTTCGACTGCTACTTTTGGTATGAGTCTTTTTCAACAATCTCAATTTGTACTAGCAAATACTGATCCATCAATAATTGGCACTTATTCATATACAGTTTTTGGAGTGCCTGAACTAGTTGCTACCGCTTCACAAATGGCTTATAATTTATGTAATGGTGACTGTAACGCATCTGAAAATATTGTGATAACAGGAGGAACGCCTCCTTATTCTATTGTTGATTTTAATGGTAATACGGGAGTAATTTCTATATTTGATACAACTTATAGTAACCTTTGTGCTAATACCTATAATATAAATGTTACTGATATTAATGGTTGTGCAACTACCCCAGTAGTTACTTCATTTACCATTTCTGAACCAACAGCATTAGTGCCTAATGGAAATGTAAGTTCTGATTATAATGGGCAGGATATTTCTTGTTTTGGAGCAACAGATGGTGAAATTACAGCTTCTGTTTCAGGGGGTACTCCAAATTATGTTTATTCAATTAACGGAGGGTCTTACACTTCTAACAATGTATTTGCAGGTTTGGCTGCAGGTACATATACGATAACCTATCAGGATGCAAATGGCTGTGATACTTCTGAAACTATTACACTAACCGATCCTCCAGATTTATCAGGAGCGCTTACTATTACTCAACAAGTAAGTTGTAATGGAGTGGCTGATGGGGAAATTCAATTTATAGTAAATAATATAAATATTGGAACTCCTGGATATTCGTATTCTATTGATAATGGAATTACTTTTCAAAATTCAAATACTTTTCCAGGATTAGCAGGAGGGCAAACACATACAATTCTGGTTGAAGACGCAAATGGATGTCAATCATCAGCTTCTATTTTTCTATCCGAACCTTCAGCAATTACTTTTAGTGTTTCATCTGCTAACTTTAATGGTTTTGGAGTAAGTTGTAATGGAGCAACTGATGGGCAGATAATTATTTTCTCTCCCTCAGGAGGTACGCCAAATTATGATTATTCGATCACTGGTGGAGCTCCTTTTTCTTCAACAATGATACATAATGGGCTTGGTGCAGGAACTTATGGGGTAACCGTTAGGGATGCAAGTGGGTGCACTAATGATACTACTATTACTATTACTGAACCTTTACCTTTTACAATTAATGCAGCTGCTACTTCATCTTATAATGGATCTGATGTTTCATGTCCTGGTACGTGTGACGGTACAGTAGATGTTACTCAGCTTAATGGTGTTGGGTCGATTACTTATAATATGACCTCTTTTTTACCACAAACTTCAACTTCTTGGACTAATGTGTGTGGGGGCTTAAGTTTTGGAGTTTATACTATCAATGCTACTGATGCAAATGGATGTACAGCAAATACAACAATTACCTTAACTGAGCCTTTACCTTGGGTATTTACAGTTGATTCTGTAAAAGAAACATGTAACTCAGCAAACGGACAAGCTTCTATTGCCGTTACGCAAGGAGGCACGGGAACACTTGCCTATTTATGGGATGATCCTACAGCACAAATTACTGCTACTGCTACCAGCCTTGTAACAGGAATGTATGAAGTGCGTGTTACTGATATTAATGGTTGTATTTTTACGGAAGATGTTTTTGTTGATGAGGCAGATATTACTTTAAACTTTGATAGTGTTCCTCCTTGTAATGGAGGGAGTGATGGGTCAGCAACAGTGAATCCTGATGGAACACCTTCTTATCAGATTACATGGTTTAATGGTGCTACTACTAATACTATAACAGGTTTAGCTCCAGGATTTTATTCTGTAACAGTTATTGATGCAACTGGTTGTTTGGTTACTGATTCAGTTGAAGTGCCAGCAGCAGCTCTTGTTGATGTAACGCTTGATGCTTTAAATTCCATGTTAAATGTAGCTTGTTTTGGTTATCCTTCAAGTGGGGTAACAGTAAATGCAACTGGTGGTACAGGGGCTAATACATATTTATACCATATACCTAATACTTTCCCAATTCCGCAAGCATCAAATACATTTAGTGGATTGTATGCAGGAGCTTACCCTATTTATGCAACTGATGCAAATGGATGCTCGGATAGTGTTGTCGTAACTATCTCTGAGCCAGATCAACTTATTTTCACTACTTTATCAGAAGATGTAAGTTGTAATTTAGGGGCTGATGGGATGGCATCAATTGACACTATTTATGGAGGAACAGCACCTTATACTTACTCATGGAGTACAGGAGCAATAACTCCAATCATTTCAAATTTAACAGCTGGGATATATACGGTACAAGCTACTGATGCTAACGGATGTTTGTCAAGCCCTACAGTTGATACAATAGTTATAAATGAACCACCTGCATTGCAGAGTGCTATTACAGTTTTATCTCACTCTAATTGTGCAGGAACACAGACTTTAGCTACAGGAGAAATTAGTGTAAGTATTTCAGGTGGTACTTCAGGGTATACTTATTTATGGAGTACAGGTTCAAATTCAGCATCAATTAATTTATTATTACCAGGAATATATACAGTAGTTGCTACAGATGCAAATGGTTGTACAATTTCAGATACTGCAGAAATTTTATCAGGATCAAATCCTGACTTAGCGGTTGTGATTCAGAATGTAAGTTGTTTTGGAGCGAATGATGGAATGATGTTTACTTCTGCTACAGGAGGAACAATTCCTTACCAGTTTACTGCTGATGGAGGATCTAATTTTGTACCTTCAGGAACACCATTCGGACCTTCAGGTCAAGCATGCTATTTTATCACTGTAGTTGATAGTTTAGGGTGTTCGGATAGTGACTCAGTTTGTGTAATTGAGCCAGATTTATTACAGGTTACTTCAATCAATATTCAAAATGTAAGCTGTTATGATAGTGCCAATGGAGAACTAGGAGTAATATTTACAGGAGGGACTGCACCATTTACTTATTTATGGGACAATGGGCAAACTACTCAAACAGCTGTTAATCTTGTTCCAGGAAATTATTCTGTATTGGTTACTGATACTAATGGCTGTAATGACAACTCGTTTACGGTTGCTATTACTCAGCCTGATAGTTTATATATTTCAGCTTTAACCTATACTGAAGTATTGTGTAACGGAGATAGTACAGGAACAGCAACTGTTATAGCTGCTGGTGGTACGCCAAATTATTCCTATGTTTGGAGTTCTGGAGCATTAACAGATGTGGCTTCCAACCTTTTTGCAGGAACATATTCAGTTACCGTTTCAGATATCAATAGTTGTAGCCGAAATTCAAGTATTGTAGTTACTGAGCCAAATGCTTTAAGCACAACTTATATTAAAGATTCTGTTACTTGTATTAGCGGTGCTGATGGATGGGCTACTGCTTTAGTGAGTGGAGGAATTGCCCCATACAATTATCTTTGGGATAACGGAAGTACAGCAGCAACAGCAAATAATTTAGCTGCAGGTTATCATACGGTAACGATCACTGATGCTAATGGATGTATATTTATTGATTCAGTAGATATTTTGGAACCATCTTTCTCAATTACAATTGACTCTTTAATTATAAGTGAAATTACTTGTCATGATGCGGATAATGCTTCTATTACTGTTTTAGCAACAGGAGGACAATTGCCTTATATGTATTCGAATACTAATAATTTTAACTCTCAGTCTAGTATTGGCTTTACTAATTTAGGACCGAATACTTACATCATGTATGTTCAAGATGCAAGAGGTTGTTTAGATAGAGATACGGTTGAGATTATTAATCCAGACTCTTTATATATTGACACTACTGTTTTCAGTCATGTACAATGTTACGGTATGAATAATGGTTCTATACAAGCTATTAGCGCATTTGGAGGAACAGCTCCTTATGAATATTCTGTAAACCTTGGGGCGCATCATGCTAATATGGCTTATTTCAATGGTTATAGTCCAGGGACCTATACAGTTCAGGTTTTTGATGTAAATAATTGTGCAGCACAAGACATTATTATTATTACTGAACCAGATGAGTTAGATGTAACGATTACAACATCAAATTGGAATTCTTATCAAATTAGGTGTAATGGAGATACTTCAGGTTTTGCTGATATTACAGCAAGCGGAGGAATTGCTCCTTATCTAAAAACAGTATTAGATAATATTGGAGATACAGTTGTTTCTTCAATTAACTCAAATATAACAGGGCTTACGGCAGGGACATATACTTTTATAATAATGGACGCTAATGGTTGTGCTTATACCGAGACTATTATTTATAATGAGTCAGCACTTATTACACATAACTTTATTGCAACTCATGTAAGTTGTGATGGTTGGAGTAATGGTTCATTAACTGATGTTGTTTCAGGTGGTGTAGGAACATCATCATCATATATTTATGCTTGGAGTACAGGAGATAGTACTTATTCACTTACTTCAATCCCTGTAGGAACTTATACTATGACAGTTGTTGATGATAATAATTGTGTGTCGGTTGGTTCATATACAATAAACGATAATAACGCTTTAAATGTAACTTCTACTGCTACTCCTGTAAGTTGTTATGATTATTGTGATGGAATTATTAATGCTAATGTTACAGGTGGTATGCCAAATATTAATTCAAGTGGAGTGCCAGTATATACTTATCAGTGGGATGATATTTTATCACAAACTACAGCAACTGCTATTGGTTTATGTGCTGATAATACAACTAATGCTACAGCTTATACTTGTATTGTGACAGACGGACAAGGGTGTACGGACACTCTAAACTATACGCTTAATCAGCCTGACTCACTCCATGTAACTGCTTCTATAGCACTTGGAGGTGAAATTTCTTGTAATGCAGCCAATGATGGAAATTTAACTGCAGCTGTTATAGGTGGAAATGGAGGAACTACTTATTTATGGAATGATGGAACTGGAACTTCTTTTAATAATGGCTTATCAGTAGGGAGTTATGTAGTAGTTGCTACAGACAGTAAAGGCTGTATGGATACTACTGAAATTTACTTAGCAGAACCTTCTGCTTTAAGTATTAGTGTAACTGAAACGGATGTGAGTTGTTTTGGGTTTAATGACGGTACAATTACAGCTACAGCTACAGGTGGTACTGTAATAGGAATTCAACAGTATATATATGATTGGACGAGTGGTCTTAATGAACAAGTAGTGTTTTCTACAGCTACAGGTTTAGCTCCAGGAATTTATACAGTTACAGCTACTGATGATAATGGGTGTACAATTACTTCTGAAACAGTTTACATTACTCAACCAGCTAACCCTTTAAGTATTTTAGTTGATTCTACTGATGAAACGTGTAACTTGAATGATGGTTCGGCTACTGCTTTCGTCCTTGGAGGTACTCAGCCTTACACTTATGGTTGGAGTAATGGAGGAACAACAAACCCTTTAGTTGATTTAGCGCCTGGCGCATATTCTGTTGATGTAACAGATGCTAATGGATGTGCAATATCAAATGAAACATTTGTTAATGGAGTGCAAAATATTTTCTTACCAGGCAACTTCTCTTCTATTGACTCTACTGTTTGTTTAGGGGCTACTATATTTTTGGAGATTGAAGAAAAACCAAACTTAACTTATGAGTGGGAAAATGGGTATAAGCAAGCGGATAGATGGGTTACACCTACTGATCCTGTAAATGTTTATACATTATCTATTACTGATCTTAATTGCGCTAATCCTTATACGGTTTCAGCTACTATTAATGTAGAGGCAGTTGATCCTCTGCCAAGTACTAACCCACTTCCTGAAAACGGACCGTATGCAACTATTGTTAAAGGAGAGTCAATAGATATTTTCTCTAATAACATGAATTGTGATACTTACGAATGGACTTGGGTGACTGACACTGTAGGGACAAGAACGATTACTGATAACCCAGAAGCATCAGGTTGGTATCATATTGAAGTTGATTCGGCAGGATGTTTAGGTTTTGATTCTATTTATGTAGTTGTAGGGGTAAAACCGTATGATGCAATTACTCCAAATGGAGATGGCTTTAATGATGTTTGGAATGTGTTAGATATTGCTTCTTATCCGAATGCAGTTGTTCAAGTGTTTAATAGATGGGGAGCATTAGTACATGAAACTTTAGGCGGGCTAGATTATGCTGCTTGGGATGGAACTAGAGAAGGTAAAGAATTACCAGTAGGAACTTACTATTACATTATCGATTTAAAAACAGATGATGAGCCTCAAAGTGGTCCAATTACAATTATAAGATAAAATGAAAATTATAAAAATGAAGAAAATATCAATCTTAATTATTGCCATTTGTTTTGGTGGGATGTTGAAAGCTCAGCAGCTACCACAGATAACACAATATATGATTAATAATTATGCAGTAAACCCTGCTGTTGCTGGGATGTATGATTATTATCAAGTAAAAACGACTATACGTAATCAATGGGTAGGTATTACTGATGCGCCTAGAACTACTGTGTTAAGTATTTATGGTCGAAAAAGTAAGAATGTTGGCTTAGGTGGTTTGGTGTTTAACGATCAAGCAGGGCCTACAAGTAGAATTGGAGGGTCGGCATCTTATACTTATTCTTTTGCAATGACAAGAGCAGTAAAGATGTCTTTTGCTTTATCTGGTGGGTTTACACAATTTAAAATTACAAAACAAGGGTTAAATATTGAAGATGAAGATGATCCATATATGCAAGGAGGTGATGTAGTAAGGTCGGCTCCTGACGCAACTTTTGGTTTTAATATGTATGGTGATAAATGGTATTTTGGAGCTGCAATACCTCAATTGCTAAGCACAAATTTAAATTTGATTGATGATGATTTTGTGAGAATATACAATACCAATATCAGTACTTCAGATGATGTAGAAAGCAAAGGTAAGTTAGCTCAGCATATGTATGTGTTAGGAGCTTATAAGCATGACTTCAATGCTTTTTGGTCAATAGAGCCATCCTTATTATTAAAAACTGTAGGAGCAGCACCATTGCAAGTTGACTTTGGGTTGAAAACTACTTATAACGATAAGTTATGGTTTGGAATGGATTATAGAAATAATGGAGAAATAGCTGCACTCTTAGGGTATTCTATTCAAGAGCGTTTCATGATAGGTTATTCCTATGATGTATTAAATTCAGATATGAGTGGTTATGGTAGTGCTTCTCATGAATTTATGATTGGTATTCGTTTTGTAGCGGCAAACGAATCAGAGATAATGAAATAGAGGAAGAGTTAAAGTTTAGAAAGAGAAAGCCCTCACGGAAGTGAGGGCTTTTATGTTGTACAATTATTAGGAAAAGAATAGCACAACCCAAAACAAGTATTACGACAAGACAAATATAGAGTTGTTATCTGTATTTTCTAAGTATCAGACAAACAAGATGTTAACACATTTTTGTTAATCTTTTGGGCAATTAAAAATCAACTTATATTAAATGAAAAAAGGAAGTAAATTATATAGTGTTTTAAGAGGAAAATGCCCTAGTTGCCATGAGGGAGATTTTTTTATTTCACATCCCTATAATTTGAAAAGTATGGGTGATATTTATGAAAGTTGTGAACTGTGTAAGCATACATTTAACCCAGAACCTGGATTTTATTTTGGTGCAATGTATATTTCATATGCTATTGGTGTTGCCTTATTAGTTTTTGTTTGGGTAGTCTTAGCTATTTTTAATATTAAAATTGATATTATATCTAGAATAATTAGCATTTCAGTATTATGGATTTCATTAGCTCCACTAATACACTCTCTTTCAAAAATAATATGGGCTAATTTATTTATGAGTTATAATGCAGAAAAGAATAATGAGGACTTCTAATATTAACTTCTATTCTTATATTTGCGATTCATAAACGAAAAGTATGAAGATTGCAATTTTAGGCACAAGAGGAATCCCAAATAACTATGGGGGTTTTGAGCAATGTGCAGAATATTTATCAGTTGGGTTGGTTGAAAAAGGACATGAGGTTACAATTTATTCTCCAACCTTTCATCCTTATAAAGAGGAATACTATAAAGGAGTCCGAATAATAAGAAAAGCTAGCCCACAACATATAATGGGGCAATCGGCATCTAATTTTATTTATGATTATTTGTGCTTGAAAGATGCTGTAAAACAGGATTTTGATATTATTCTGGAATTAGGTTTGATTACTTCTTCATTATCAATTATTTTCTGTCGACATAGAGGGAAAGTGATTGCAACTAACCTTGATGGATTGGAATGGAAGCGGTCAAAGTGGAATAACTTAGTTCAGAAAATTACTAAAACACTTGAAAAGTATGGAGTTAAGTATTCTGATTATTTAATTGCTGATAATGTAGGAATACAAGAGTACATTCATGATGAGTACAATAGAGAGTCAGAATTTATCGCTTATGGTGCAGTAGATATAAAGCATCCTAGTGTTGATTGTTTGGCGGAATATGGATTAAAAGCGAATTGTTATTTATTATCCATTGCTAGGTTAGAACCAGAGAATAATTTAGAAATGATGTTTGATGGCTATATTGAAAGTGGAATAAATACTCCTTATTTTGTGGTAGGGAATCATCTTACCAAGTATGGAGATTTTCTTAAAGATAAATACAGAAATACAGGTATCATTTTTTTAGGTGGAATTTTTAATAAAGAGCACTTAGATAATATCAGGTATTACTCAACCTATTATTTACATGGCCATTCAGTAGGTGGGACTAATCCTGCATTATTAGAAGCAATGGCTGCACAGACATTAATTATAGCTCATGATAACCAGTTCAATAAATCAGTGATTAATGAAAATGCTTATTATTTTAATTGTCCTAGTTCATTAGCTATATTGCTAAAGGATGGTGAGATTATAAAAAATAAATCAGCATTTACACAAAATAACCTTGCTAGGATTGATGAGGTATATAGGTGGTCAATTGTTGTGGATCAATATGAATCCTATTTTAAAAGAATTTTAGACAATAAATAAATCGGAAGCAATTGCATCAGCATATAACTTTCCTTTTTCTGTGAGGCTGTAGTTATTGTTTTGTTGTTTTATTTTTCCTTGAATTATCCAGTTTTGGACTTGTTTTTCAAAATATTGTTGAGCTTCTGTGCCAAACTGACTTATTATATAATCAACCTCAACACCCCACATAGTGCGTAAAGCGGTAAAAATATATTCATTGTATTGTTGTGCATTGCTGAGTTGTTCTACTTCAAAGTAAGCCTCTTTTGTATTTATTTTTTCAATATACTGTTTGTTAGAAGCGATATTCCATTGTCGGCTTGTTCCGTTAAAGGAATGGGCAGAAGGACCAACTCCTAAATAATGCTGATTTTTCCAATAAGCAGTATTATGATTGGAGAAAAAATCTTCTTTCCCAAAGTTTGAAATTTCATAATGGATAAAGTCATTTTCAGTTGCTATTTGCACTAAAGTATTAAAGTGGTCAACTGTTATTTTATCCTCTAAAGGGGTAACTTTTTCCTTGTCTATGAGATGTTTTAAGGCTGTTTTGGGTTCTACTGTTAGTGCATAAGCTGAAAAATGTTGAATGTCTAAAGCAAGCATTTGCTTTAGGTTTTGTTTCCATTTATCATTGCTTTGATTGGGTAACCCATAAATCAAATCAATAGTGATGTTTTCAAAACCTGCTTCTTTCGCAAGATGAATACACCCAAGAGCTTCCTTTGCATTATGGGAGCGATTCATAAATTTCAGATCATCATCATCAAAGGACTGTATACCGATACTTAGTCGGTTAATACCAATCTCTTTTAAGTCAGAAAGCATTTCTGCATTCAAATCATCAGGATTACATTCTAGCGTAATTTCCGCATCAGCATCAATTGTAAAATGATGATATACAGTATTTACTAAACTGTTTATTTCTTCTTTATTAAGAATAGAAGGAGTGCCACCACCAAAATAAATAGAACTAATTATTGCGTCATTTAAGTAAGGTTTCCGCATTTCAATTTCTTTTTGTATGCTTTTTAGCATTTCTACTTTGTCATTTTGTGCAATTCTGAAATGAAAATTGCAGTAAGTACAGGCTTGTTTACAATAGGGTATATGGATATAAATGCTTGCCAAAATAGTAATTGAATATTGAATGGCTAAATTAGGAAACTATACATCAAACAAAAATAATTTACTACTTTTGGTTTCATGACAAAAGATTATTTTTCAGACCTCACTCCTGAGGAAAAACATATTTTAAAAAATAAAGGGACAGAAGCTCCTTTTACAGGAGAATACAATGAACATTTTGAAGCTGGAATTTTTATCTGTCGCGCTTGTGAAAATCCATTGTATGAATCCAATACAAAATTTAATTCTGGCTGTGGTTGGCCTTCCTTTGATGATGAAATTGAAGGAGCTATTACTCGCTATGAAGATTCAAGTGGTGGCAGAATTCGTACAGAAATTTGTTGCTCCAACTGTGATGGACATTTGGGACATATTTTTGCTGGCGAACAGATTACTGAAAAAGATACACGCCATTGTGTGAATTCCTTAAGCATACGGTTTAAGCCTTATTCTAAATTTCAGAAGGCAACTTTTGGGGCGGGATGTTTTTGGTCAGTTGAAAAGCTATTTAGGGCTACTGAAGGAGTCTATCTTGCAAGTGTAGGTTATATGGGAGGTGATATTGATAGGCCAACTTATAATCAGGTGTGTAGTGGGACTACTAATCATGCTGAGGTAGTTGATTTGTATTTTGATGCTGAGAAAGTAAGTTATGCTACTTTGTTAAATTTATTTTGGAAGAACCATAATCCAACTACTTTAAATAGACAGGGATTGGATAGCGGAACACAATATCGTTCAGTTGTTTTTTATCATAACGAACATCAACAAAAGGAAGCTGAACAATCCGTAGGGGAACAGCAGAAAAATTGGAAAAATGAAATTGTAACTCAGGTAGTTCCTTGCTCAGCTTTTTACAGAGCTGAAGAATATCATCAAAATTATCTGAATAAAAATAACTTAGGAAGCTGTGGAATTTAGGTTTTTGGGTAACTGAATACAAAAGGTTGTTCCCACTCCTTTTTCCGATTGCATTACAAAAATACTTCCTTTATGATACTCTTCAACTATTCGTTTGGACAGTGAAAGTCCTAGCCCCCAACCTCTCTTTTTTGAAGTTACTCCAGGCTTAAATATATTTTTAAGAATAGAGCGATCAATACCACCTCCTGTATCTGCAATATTTAGGATTAGATTATTAGCATCTTCAGTAATTGAAATTTTTATTTTTCCTCTTCCCTTCATTGCATCTACTGCATTTTTCACCAAATTTTCAACTACCCACTCAAGCAATATACTGTTGATGGGGATAATAATTTCTTTATCAGGAAAGTCAAGGGTAAATAAAGTATTTACTGGCATTCGTGATTTTAGATACTCAACTGATTGTCTTATTAAGTGAACAACATCTACTTTTTGTAATTCAGATTTTGAGCCAATTTTTGAAAAACGATCAGTAATTGTTTCTAACCTTTTAATGTCCTTTTCCATTTCATGCACCATGCTTTCGGTTCCTTCTTTTCCTTTTAGCAATTCTATCCATGCCATTAATGACGATAAGGGTGTTGCTATTTGGTGGGCTGTTTCTTTTGCCATTCCTGCCCATACCTTATTTTGTTCTGATTTTCGGCTTGCACTAAACATAAAATAGGCGATAAACATAAATAAACCAATAAAACCTAATTGATAAATTGGGTAGTACCTTAACTGATAAAGCAATGCTGAATCCTTATAGTAAATCCATTGTTTATCTCCAAGAATATTAATTTCAATAGGATCTTCTGTTCCTTCTCTTATTTGGGTTAACTCTTTGCGGAGGAAGGATTTCGTGATTTCTTGCTCTTGGATTAATCCTAAGGTTAATAAAAAACTATCAATTTTGCTGTAATAATTGAAATTTCTATGTTCTAGTATACTATCGCATTCATCAACTAAAATAACAGGAATATTGCTGTTTTCTGAAATTACTTTAATGGCCAAAGAGTAATCTCCTTCTCCAGTAATACTTACTAAATGTTTAGTGGCGTGTGCCCAAAGTTCAATCTTTTTTCGCTCTTCATTTTTTAGTTGTTTTACCAAACGATTGGTTACGAATAGAGAAGATAACCCAATAATTATTGCAAACCCCAATAAGGTAAATTTCCACTTTTGTTTTTTAGAGTATATATCCATTTTATTATTTATTCATCATCCCATTCAATGATTACATCCTGTCCTTTTTCTTTTTTTTCTTGTTCTTTAGTCAACAGGATATCTTCTTTAATGATATTAGTGATGGTTGCTTTTTCTTGTGTAATGCCTTTCTGCACATCTTCTCTGAATCTTATCCCATCAAATGAGATGTTAGGGTCATCAGAATTTCCAGTCATCTTAAAATAGACGGTGTTGAATATCTTCCCATTTTCTTCTACTTCTCCAAATTCAGTTTTCTTAATTTGAGTATTTTTCTTCCTAAACTTAGTTGACATAAGTTCGGAAAGTAAAAGTTTAATACGGTAATTTATTTCTTGTTCAAATGTATGTGTTCCTGATACAAAAACAGATAGTGCAGATGATTTTATTTCCATTGTAGGAATTGTAATTACTTTATTATCAATTTCAATGGTGTTTTCTAAGGTAGAAAATTTTACTGTCTTTAAATCGTCAAGGCTTACATAGTCCGATAGGCTTTCAAGGGGCTTAAACTGTATCAATTCTCCTTGTTCTATAATCAAGTGTGATTTTACTTTAAGTTCTTCTTCTTCAAAAATAAAACCAGGTTTCCAAGTAGCTTGCATTTGTATTTCGGCAGTTCCAACCCCTTTAATGTGTTCTGCTGTTATAAAATCTTGCTTGAAATTATCAAATGCTAAAAAGGCATTTCGTATATTTAACTTTGTTAAATTGAGTTGTGAAAATAGTTTCAACTTATTATTAGCGGATTCATAAAATTTAAAATTCCCAGCAATATTCCCATTTAGGCTATTCAATAGCATATTTTCCCCAGTAAGGCTTAGGTTTTTATAGGCTAATTGCCCAGTAATATCTGAAGCGATAAAGTCATCATAACTAAAAGTTGAAATAGTAGAATTTAAGTTTGCACTAATCCAATTGGGCATGGTTCCTGTACTTTCTCCTTCCGATAAATCCTTTAGTGTAAGGAGTTCATCAAATTTTATATAGGTTGAATTCAGGTTTCCTGTAACATCAATCTCATCCTTTTTATTCAGGATATATGCAATTAAGTCGGTAATATTTCCACTGAAATTTAGGTCGCTATCAGCAATTGTAAAAGCACTATTTTTTACTTGAATATTATTGTTTTTAAATGCACAATCAGCATTTTGAAAATGAAAGTTAAGCGGAAAGTTCTTGTAAGTAAAACTCGCATTTTCAAAACTAGTAGTAGAGTTATGCTTAGCTGCTAAGAAATAGTTCTTGAACTTGCTGTCAAAGGAAATATACCCTGAATACTGGGTGTTGGCAAGTAGCTTCCCTTGTAAATTAAAAAAGGGTGAATCTTCAAAATAATGATTGATTTCAGCTAAATCCCAACTTGAATTAAGGCTGGCTGTTAAGTAGTATTTATTTAAGTTTTGCAGTGTAAAATCACCTTTAATAAATCCATTTTCTGTTTTGGCATCAAACTTTGTAATTTCAATTTTAGTTTTCCTAAAATTCTGTTCATCTCCATTGGTAATTTTTCCGTCAAGGCTTACCCTTTTTAAGATAAATGGTTGGCTTTTTAAATTGAAGTTTCCTTTGTCAATATGGCAACTCATATTGAGTGCAGGATTGATCCCCTTGCTTACTAATCCTTTGATGTTTCCTTCACAGCTCAATTTACCATTGGCCTGAAAAGAACTGTAAATGCTTTTTAGGTGTTCAGGAGTATGTTTCATGACAGCTATTAATTCTTGCCCTTCACAAGCAAAATTTAAGTCAACTGTATTGTTGTGAAAAATGCTTCCGGATAATTCGGATTTTACATCTTCAATATGGATTATTGAACCTTCCTGAATAAAGATACTGTCTTTTTTCAAGGAAAGAGTAGCAAGTAATTTCACATTCTTTTTGTGGATATAATCCCGACTATGCACCTTTAATTGTTTGGAGAAAAGTTTGGTATTTAAAGCTAATTCCCTTCCTTTAAAAGCAAGCATAGCTTGTGTTGTGTGCCAATCAATAGTTATGCTTTTAGTTTGGCACTTAACACCAGTATTTAGTAGAAGTACTTTGTCCAAAGTAAGCTGACTTTTGCTTTCTTCATTAGGTTTAAATATGGCAAAATTAGGGTTGTTATTGGCATCATATTTTATGCTTATTTTTCCTTCTGAAACGACTACTGTTTTGATGTCAATCTTATTCAAAATAATATCAAAAATACTTAACTCAATGTATGTTGCTTTTGCATAAAACAAAGTGTCATTATTAAATCCCTCTTTTTCAAAAGCAAGTAAATTGTTTAGTTTAACAGATGCAGAAGGGAATTTTTCATATAAACTAAAGGCAACATCTCCTAATTGTAACTCGGATGTCATTTGTTCCTGAATTTTACTAACTACTGTTTTTTCTATCTTTTCGCTAAACAAAAAGGTAATAGCAAACCCTGAAATTAGTAAGAGCAAACTAATTCCTAAAATGATTTGGAAAATGCGTTTAATTAATTGTTTCATTAAGCTGATAAAAATACGATAATCAAAACAATAACGAAAGACTTTAGCTTATGGTATATATTAAAGTCTTCTTAGGATGTTTATTTCATCTTGAGTAAGATGTCTGAAATGCTTCCTTGGTAAATCTTTCTTGGTTAATCCTCCTAAAAACACTCGGTCAAGCTTAATAACGGTATAGCCAACTTTTTCAAATACCTGTTTTACTAATTTGATTCCTCCATTACTATTTTCAACTCCTACCTCATTTTTATCCTTTCCGTTTATGTAGGATATTAAATCAAGTTTTACGGTTCTTTTATTCATAAAAACACCTTCACGAATATTTTCTAAATGAGTTTGACTTAAGTTTTTATCCAATGTAATTTGATAAATTTCTTTTACATTCTTTTTTGAACCCCCTATTTTTTTAGCCAAGTCAGTATCGTTTGTGAAAAGCAACAAACCTGTTTCGGCTTTATTTAATTTATCTACTGGGAATACTCTTTCCTTGCAAGCTTGTTTTATCAACTGCATTACGGTTATAGTATTCGTTCCTGAATCAAGTCGTCCTGAATAATTTTTTGGTTTATTAAGGAGTATATATCTTGGTGTATCCGATTTTAATCTCTGCCCATTAAACTTTACCTCATCAGTTTGGCTAACGCGATATCCCATTTCGGTAACGCCTACGCCATTTACGGTAACTACTCCAGCTTCAATAAATTTATCAGCTTCTCTTCTGCTACAAATTCCGGCATTAGCAATAAATTTATTCAATCTCATTTTCCCGTCCTGCACAGATTTTTTTTCATTCTGCCTAGTACGAAATGATGATTTTGCTTTAGGATTTGGTGTTTCGCTAAAGTCTCTTCTGGTTTTCCCTTCTCTTTTCATCTTGAAAATTTTTGCAAAGATACTTAAAAAGCATTTGGGATATGTTCTATTTGCGTTCCATCTTTCCTAATGATAATACTTACTACATCAAATCGGATTTCAGCTTCAGTTGGATATTGTTCCAAATAGCCTTCAGCAGCATCTTTATACAATGCAATTTTCTTTTTATCAATAGCCTCTTCAGGCCTTCCAAATTTTTTACTGCTTCTGGTTTTTACTTCTATAAAAATAAGAAAGCCGTCTTTTTTAGCAATAACATCTATTTCAGCTTTTTGAAAACGCCAATTTGTTTCCAGAATAGTAAAGCCATCTCTTTGTAAAATCATAAAGGCAATTAACTCGCCATCTTTACCTAGTTTGTTGTGCTTTGCCAATTTCTAGTTTAGGATTATTTTCTTTTCTACGCTACCATCATCATAGATGTAAAATAATGGGGTATTGCTTATTGCACTTGAGTTTCTTCCCAGTACATCAGTAATTCTAACTAATTTTCTTTCAGCAGAATTTACCTCAGTTATTGTAGTTATATTGCATGGTAATAAAGGAAATAAAAAGTCTGTTGTAAAGTCCAATGCCTGCAAAAATAATGGATTTCCATTTCCTGATGCCGCCCACAAATGGTCAGTTCCAGCAAAGACTAAAGCATCATTAATAATACCTAAATTATCTGCAATAGGATGTATTTCTCCTGCACCACATAGCGTTAATACACTTGGGTTATTTAACCCAGGGCCACAATTGTAATTTACAGTTACATCTTGATCGCCTTGGCAACTTACGATAGGTTCGTCATTCGCATCAATCCAATTTAAATCGTTAATTCCTCCAGCAAAACTTATCACACCACTTACTGCTGATGAAAAGCCATTATTTCCAGCATCACCTTCTATTCCTCCTAAATTATTTGCTACTGCCTGAATATCATCAGGAGAAGTTGGTAAATCAGAAACATTGTCAAGGTAAGCTAAATGAAGAGCGGTAATTCCTCCTGCAGAATACCCTCCAACAAATATAGTATTTGGGTCTACTCCATATGTGTCGCCACTGGCAAAATCTTTTCTGAAGTAACGAACAGCAGCTTTTAAATCGAAAGTAGCTTTTAGGACTTCTTCATACTGCTCGTCAGTATTGGATAAAAAACTTACAATATTCAAAAGGGAAACTAAACGATAATTTACGGATGCAACAACATATCCTTTTTTAGCAAATGCAGTACAAAAATCTACACAATCAACCATATTTTTATCTCCTCCGTAAAATGAACCACTATGTACATATAAAATTACAGGACGGTTGATTTCCGTATCTCCATCAGGAGTATAGATATCCATTTCATGTGCATTATCAGTATAAACATCAGAGTAATTTAGGGTTGTTACTGTTACTGAATTGAAAATTTCAGTTTGATATCTGCCATCACATTGGGCAAATGCCAAGCTAGTAATAAAAGTTAGGGATAGTAGTGTAATTAGTTTTTTCATAGCATATGATATTTTAGATTGCGAATATAGTATTTATTATGCATGCATAATAAATACTATTGTTTTAATTTTTCTAATTGTTCTTCAATTTGCTCATCTTCAATCTTATTGAACAAATGAGTAGCAGGATTTATTTTGTGATTATCAGTAATAATTATTCCTCCAGCATCATTCCAACTTACATTATCAAGGGATAAAATTTCTTTTAACTTATTAGATGAAAAAGGCATAAAAGGTTCAGATAAAATAGACAA
>Ga0206678_10000260_pt1 | contig 32970 bp, 53 predicted proteins | sample M180m12015metaG_FD_155453 | JGI IMG/M metagenome (GOLD analysis project Ga0206678, IMG submission 155453) | Ammonia-oxidizing marine archaeal communities from Monterey Bay, California, United States - M1 80m 12015 | ecosystem: Environmental > Aquatic > Marine > Intertidal zone | place: USA... | reverse complement strand
AAAAATTTGGAATTGAAAAATCTGAATTTGAAAAGTATAATCTGAAAAATGGTTTTAATAAAGGAGATGTAATTTTATTGAAAGGAATTGTTTTTGAAGAAATAAAACGTGGAGATATAATTGTTTTTCAATCAAAAGGACATGAGCCAATAATCCACAGAGTTATAGAATTACGTGAAGAGACCATTGGAACTAAAGGAGATAATAATTCTCGACAAATAACTTTTGAAAAATATATAACTAATGACGAGATTATCGGAAAAGCAATTTTTAAAGTACCATTATTAGGTTGGGTCAAAGTGATATTTATGGAAGTTTTAGGTCAGATTTAGAAACATTTATTTACTTGTCTGTTCTCTGTATTTTGATGGTCAGTTCATTATTCAATAAGGATGGAAGTATTAAAGTTCCAGGAAGTTCTGTTAAATTGAAAGAAAAAACCAAACACGAAGAGCGTGGTAAAGGTGCAAGTACTGAGGAAGAAGCAAAGCTTGCAACCGTAAATGAAGATTGTTCAAAATGCGGTCACGGTAAAGCATTTTGGTGGGAAGAACAAACTAGAGCATCTGACGAACCAGAGACTTCATTTTTCCGTTGCGTTTCATGTAAACACACTTGGAGAGAATACTCATAGATTCTTTGCTCGCTAAAATTTTATAAATCAAAAAGTATCAAATATCGCATGCCTGAAGAAAATGATTCTAAAGAAAAAACAACATATGTTAGATATCCTTTCGCAAATCAGAAAATATCTGATCTAAATTCAAATATGAGTGTTGCAATTGCGGGATTAATAGTTAGTAAAGATTCAGAAATTATTTCATTTATTGTTGAAGACGATAGTGGACGAATAAATGTTATCACAAATAATATGGATGCATTTAACGGAATTAAAGAAGGTCAATTTGTCAGAGTATTAGGTAAAACTTGGGGAGATGCCGAAGATATTGAACTAAAATCCGATATTATACAAGATTTCACTGGAGTTGATTCCGAATTATATAAAAAATTAGTTTTATAAATTCCGAATACATACAAAAAATATGAAAACAAATTATTTTGCATTAATGATTTTTGCATTAGCATTAATTTTCATCGGAGGAAATATTTCAGCAGGAATATTTATAATTCCAACAGGAGGATATAGCATCGCAATGCTTTCTGGAATTTTAACTGCAATCGGATCAATTATCGGACTTTACATAACTTTACGGATTTCCCTATTACGAATCTAAAGTAGATACTCGCACATATTAATTCTTATAAAGCACAATCATAGAATAAGTCCATGTTTACACTTAGAGTTAATGATATCAAAATTCTCAATAATACGATTGGAATAGTATCTGATTTTATTTCTGACGCAACATTTCATGTTACCAATGAAGGTCTGAAGTTGGTAGCAATGGATCCAGCAAATATTTCTATGGTAATTTTAACAATTTTACCTTCTTCATTTACAGAATATACAGTGAATGAACCATCAAAAATTACAATTAACTTAGACGGATTGAAACAAGCCCTAAAGCGAGTCAGAACTGGAGAATCATTAACTTTAACTCACTCTAACAATCGTTTGAATGCAACTATTTCTGGAACATCAACCAGAAAGTTTTCAATACCACTTATGGATAATGATGAAACTGAACGAAAAGTCCCAGATCTAAATTTCAATATTTTAATTGAGATGGATTCAAGAGAATTCAAAGATTTTATCGAAGATGCATCTATTGTCGGAGATGCAGTAAGTATGCGTGCCGCAGAAGGAGTATTTAATTTGACTTCAGGAGATACAGGTAGAAAAGTAGACATTGATTTAAGAAGCGGTTCCGAAATTTTGCAAAATTTAACAATAAAAGAATCTTCAACTTCAATTTATTCAATCGATTATTTAAGAAAAATGGCAAAAGCTTCATCATTTTCTGAAAATGCAAAACTAGGGTTTAGCTCAGATTATCCATTACGACTTGATTTCAAAGCGATGAATCAATGTCAGCTATCTTTTATTCTAGCACCAAGAATAGAGAATAAATAATTATATTGCGGGTTTTCCAAGATCCAATCTCGGATGTTTATAATAATTTATTATTGTTGAATCAGTGAATTCCCAATCAAATATGGATTTAAAATTTTCAGTTTTAATTGACGGAAGTTCAAAAGGAGTTCTTTTCAATTGATTTTTCAAACCATCTGTTTGATTTTCATAAATATGGACATCACCTAATTGCCCAATCAATTTTCCTTCTTCATACCCACTTTCTTTTGCAAGTAAATGCAACAATAATCCATAACTCGCAATATTAAATGGCAAACCCAGTCCCGTGTCAACAGATCTTTGAATCCACATCAGATTTAATTTATTATCTGTAACTGTAACTTGAAAACTATAATGACAGGGCGGTAGTGCCATTTCATCCAATTGGCTCGGATTCCATGATGAAACAATCATTCTCCGATTATTTGGATCATTTTTCAAAGTACCGATTAACTTCTCAAGCTGATCAATACCTTCCCCCGAATAATCTTTTTCAAAACCATCGTATTCCGACCCATAATGACGCCATTGAAAACCATATATTGGTCCCAAATCTCGTTCCATAAACATTTTTTCCTTAGTTTCAGAGTCATTAGAATACGGAACCTTCTTTTGCCAAGCCCATTCATCCCAAATTGCATTGTTTCGTTCTTGAAGCCATTTTTTGTCAGTAAGACCCTTAATAAAAAATTCTAATTCTGATGCAATCATCCCAAATGGCATATGTTTAGTAGTTAATAAAGGAAATCCTGAAGACATATCATGTTCAAACATTTCACCCGAGACAGAATAAGCTGAAGTTCCAGTACGATTAGATTTATATGAACCATCTTCTAAGACTTTTTGGACAATATCGAGATATGCATCCATCGGATAAAATATCGATTAGAACTTTAAATAGATATAACTAATTCAATGAACAATTCCTTAAATACAAATTTTGAGGATTAAATTAATGGATAGAGGAAAGTTAATTGTATTGGATGGAACTGACGGATCAGGAAAAGAAACTCAAACCCAATTATTGGAAGATAGATTGGTGAATGAAGGAATCATCGTAATTAAATACACTTTCCCAAATTATCTAACATTTTTTGGTAAAATGATTACTGAATATTTGGAAGGAGAATATGGATCAACAATAAAAATTCATCCAAAAATGGCATCAATTCTTTACGCATTCGATAGACAGAAGGTGGCTGCAGAAATAAAAGAACATTTGGAAAAAGGTAGATACGTAATTTGTGATAGATATGTTGAATCAAATATGGGATATCAACAAGCAAAACTCCCAAAAGATCAACGCAAAATATTCGCTGATTGGTTAAATAAACTTGAACACGATGAATTAGAAATTCCTGAATCTGATGTAGTAATATTTCTGAAAGTTCCACCTGAAATTTCATCAGCTAATATGTTAAATAGGAAAAAATTAGACGGACATGAAAAAGACATAATATATCAACACAAAGTTTTGGAGAGTTATGAATCACTTGCAGATTCTTCAGATAAATGGAAGATAATTGATTGCACAATTAATGGGAAAATGAGATCGCGAGAAGAGATCCACAAAGAAATTTATGATTCAATACAATAATTTTTAATTAGTTAATTACAAATAGATTTATGGTAAAATCAATAATTAGGAAGATTTGGAATGAAACGCCTGATGTTAAAATATTTATTTTGGAACTTGAAAAAAATATTCCGTTCAAATCAGGGCAATTCGTAATGTTGAAAATTGATAAAGAAAAATTCAACAAAATAATTCCTTCTCGTGCATATTCAATAGCTAATTCACCAAATGAAAAACACGAAATTAAAATCATTGCAAAGATAATTCCCGATAGTGCATTTAGCCAATTTTTAGATAAATTAAATGAACATGATGAATTAGAAGTTCTGGGACCATACGGTAGATTCTCTCTAAAGGAAAATGAAGCAAAGAGTATAACACTAATTGGCGCAGGAACAGGTATTGCACCACTTATTGGTATGATGGAGTTTGCATTAGAAAATAATATCAAAGTAGATTTATTTTATTGTGATAAAACTGAAAAAGATTTAATCCATAAAAAAGAAATTGAAGAATTATTGAATTCAAAAAAAATTAAAGGAAAAATTATCGTAACTAGAGAAACATCAAGCTATTCTGGAAGAATAAATTCTGATTTTTTAAAATCAAATATTGGATCTTCTGACAAATACTTTATCTGTGGACCCCCCAATTTTGTAAATGAAGTGACTAAAAATCTTGAAAAGCAAGGAATCTCGGAAGAGGATATAAAAACCGAAAGATATGGATAATTCTAATTTTTTTCTCAAAAAGCTAGAAAAAGAATACTCGGGAGGACCGTTCTTGAATGCAAGAAATCCTTTCGAAGTTTTAGTTTCTACAATTTTATCTGCCCAATGCACCGATAAACGCGTAAATAAAGTCACAAAAGTTTTGTTCAAAAAATATAAAACTCCACAAGATTTTGCAAATATTTCTAAAAACGAACTCGAAAAATATATTTATTCAACAGGATTCTATAGAAGTAAAGCAAAGTCAATAATTTCTTCTGCAAAAACAATTGTTACAGAATATGACGGAAAAGTTCCAAATGAAATGAACGAACTCTTAAAATTGAGAGGAGTCGCAAGAAAAACGGCAAATATTGTATTGAGTTCAGGATTTAATAAACACGAAGGAATTGCAGTTGATACTCATGTTAAGAGAGTTTCTTATCGACTCGGATTAACTGAACATAAAAATCCTGTAAAGATCGAACAAGATCTAATGAAAATGTATAATAAATCAAAATGGCAGGAAGTTTCATGGCTTTTAATTGAACATGGTAGATCTTTTTGCAAGGCACCAACACCTATTTGTTCTAATTGTTTTTTTGAAGATATTTGCCCAAAAAAAGGAGTATCTAAATCTAAATAAATTATTGCCTATCCTAACCGTAATATTTGTCTTTATAGAATTCTATTAACTCTTTTGCTCGAGGAATACAAGTTTTATCTTGAACACCGATTTTTGTTTTCTTTTGAACTGCTTCAAAATCATTCGCTCCTTCAAGAACAGCTTCTTCTATATCTTTATCAGTTATTTTAAGAATTTTATCAACTATTTCTGCACCCTTAGAAACAATAATTCTATCTTTTTGTCCTGATTTAAAGAAATAATTATTTATTGCAGCTCTTAAAGCTTTATCACCAAGTACTGAACAATGAAATTTTCTTGCAGGTAAACCATGCAATCTTGCAGTAATATCGTGCGGTTTCATTTTCAATGCTTCAGCGATAGTCATACCTTTATTTTCTGTAACCATTAGAGACATCATAGAAGTACTTGCGATTGCACTAGCACAACCAAAAGTTTGCCATTTACATTCTTGCAATCTATCAGTTTTCGAATCAACTTTGATCCAAATTTTCATCATATCTCCACAAGCAGGACTTCCAACTTCCCCAACTCCGTGAGATTCCTTTTCATATAATTTTGCTTCCTCTTCAGTTTTCAAAATATTCTTTGGGTTGAAAAAGTGATCTCTCACTTGTTCAGTGTAAAACCATTTTTTACCATCTACTTTAGCTTTTACATCAGGATGCATTGTTGCCTTTATTTCTATCATTTAATAACCTCACTCGCCTTAAGGTGTACTGGAGAAATTCCTCTCAATTTTTTAATAATTGGAGGAAGAACTTCCATCATATCATCAATATCCTTTTTTGTATTGATTTTACCTAAAGTGAATCTAATACTACCGTGTGCTGCTTCATAAGGTAATCCCATAGAAACAATTACATGAGACGGATCCAAAGTTTTTGAAGTACATGCAGATCCACTTGAAACATAGACTTTGTATTCATTCAAAAGCAAAATAATTGCCTCTCCTTCTACATTAAGGAAAGTAATATTCGCATTATTAGGCAGTCTTTTTTCAGGATGACCATTTAACCAACATTCTGGAACCTCATCAGTAACTCGTTTTATTAAATAATCTCTTAATTTAATTAATCGTTTACTTTCTTCAGTTTTTTCTTCTTGTGCTAATTCGACAGCTTTTGTAAAACCAATAATTCCCGGAACATTTTCAGTTCCACTTCTTAGATTTCTTTCTTGTCCTCCGCCATGGATTAAAGGAACAATTCTAACACCTTTTCGAAGATATAACATCCCAACTCCCTTCGGTCCATAAATTTTACTTGCATTTAATGTCATCATATCTACTCCCAAATCTTGAACATTAATATCTAATGCACCAATCGCTTGACAAGCATCAGTATGAATTAAAACATCATTTTCTTTCGCAATTTTCGCAATTTTCTTTATTGGTTGGATTGTACCAATTTCATTATTTGCATACATTATTGAAATTAAGATTGTATCCGGACGAATTGCTTTACGGACTGATTCGGGATCAATAATACCGTCTTTATTTACATCAACATAAGTAACTTCATAATCTTCATGTCTTTCCAAATAATCGCAAGTATCCATAACTGCGTGATGTTCAATTGTAGAAGTGATTATATGTTTACCTTGTTTTTTCAAAGATCTTGCAACACCCTTTATTGCTAAATTACAACTTTCTGTTCCGCCACCTGTAAAAATAATTTCATCTGATTTAGAACCAATTATATCTGCAAATTTTTCTCTTGCAGAGTTTAAAGCTTCATTTGCTTCAAGTCCTTTGTAGTGGAAACTTCCAGGGTTCCCATATTTTTCTGAATAATATTCTTGCATAATCTCAACTACTTCGGGTCTTACATAGGTTGTTGCAGAATGGTCAAAATATTTATCTCTCATTTTTGATGCAATATACACTCCTTACAATCTGATTCAACCGATTCATCGATTATTTTATGAATGTCACAAATAGTAGATGTATTTCGAATATGATTTAATATATTTTGAGTTTCTCTAAAAACAGTCGATTCATCATCAACAATTTTTCTAGCAGAAATATTAAGTTCAGATAAAACAGACTCAGGTAATTTAACATGTTGCCCCCGTTTTTCCTTTTTGTATTGAGAAACTGCAGCCTCAGTAATATTAAGTAATTTTGCAATTTCTTTTTGATTAAAATTATGCTTATCAAGCAAAATATTACATAATTCTTTCCTAATTGCAGGCATAATATACCAAACTTCAATTTCTTGTGGATGTTTCATAATCGAATTAACTATAGTTAATTTATAAATATTTTGATACGACACAGCTAACAAATTTATTTAAACACCAAATTTATTTTTTTTAGATGAAAGTAAGAATTAAACGAGTCGACAAATCTTTTCCCTTACCCGTTCATGAAACAAAAGGTTCAGTTGGATTTGATTTAATTTGTAGGAAAGAAAAAATAGTCCAAAAAAATTCTGCCGAACTCATTCCAGTAAATATAATTGTTGAAACTCCTGAAGGATATATGTTGATGCTTGCGCCTAGAGGAAGTATGTTCAGAAAAAAAGGATTGTTAATGCCAAATTCGATAGGAATAATAGATCAAGATTATTGCGGAGACAGCGATGAGATTATGCTACAAGTATATAATATAACGAATAGACCAGTCATTATTTCAAAAGGTGAAAAGTTGGGACAAGGAATATTTGTAAAAATTGAACAAGTTGAATGGAAAGAAACAGAAGAGAGTATGGGGGAAAATCGAGGTGGATTCGGAAGCACAGATTCAGATTAATCATTTTTTGAAAAGATTTGAACTCAGAAAGAAAAAAATAAATTCTCGTCTCGAAGATTTTTCAAATATTGATAAAACGGATTTAGGACAAATATTTGAAGAACTTGCATTTTGTTTATTGACCCCACAGTCTAAAGCCAAATCAGCAGATATATCTATCAGAAATTTAGTTGAGAATAACCTACTTTTTTACGGAACACCTGAAGAAATCCAGACACAGTTGACCGGAATCCGTTTTCATATTACCAAATCTATAAGAATTGTTGAAGCAAGAAAAACCTTTTCTAACTTCAATTTTGATTATTCAAACATATTTAATTTAAGAACTGAAATTGTTAAATCATTCAAAGGTATCGGATATAAAGAATCATCTCACTTTTTAAGAAATATCGGATTCGGTAAAGATATTGCAATTTTAGATCGTCATATACTAAAAAATTTAGTGAAAGTTAATATTGTTGATGAAGTTCCAAAAAATCTAACTCCAAAAAAATATCTTGAAATAGAAGAAAAAATGAGAATTTTTTGTCAAAAAATTGGAATAAATATGGATCAATTAGATCTTCTTTTTTGGTCGGAAGAAACCGGAGAAATAATAAAATAACCAAAAACGTGTATCGAAGGCCTTATATATTATAGCTGGAGACTAAAATCATGGCAAAAGCAAGATCTGGTGGCATGAGATACTTCGTGCTACAAGAGAATGAAAGAGATACAGCACATGTCTTTACCGGAAGGCAACCTAGACAAGCTGCATTGAAAGCTGCGACAAGAGATTTTTCCACAATTGTTTTGCGTGAAAGAGGTACACGAAAGTTACATCTTTATTCGGGACAACGAGAAAAAGTTTCAGCTCCAGCAAATGCACCGGACTGGATGCCATCACAAATTTGGAAAGCGAAGGTTTCCAAGAAAGGTATAAGACATTTGTAAGACGACTTCGGGACGGTCAGCGTTATTAGCGCCGTCCTTCATTATTAATCGATTTATTTTTATACATTAAGTAAGACCATATTCTATGACTCGATCAAATGACCATAGAATTATCGGTCCAAAACTTAATCTTTATCAGCAAAATGACGATATTGGTCCAGGTCTACCTTTATTTCCTTGGCAAGGTGAGACGGTACTATATGAACTTCGATCATTTATAAGAAATCTTCTATCAAAACAAGGTTACAAATTTGTAAGAACACCTCATTTATCAAAAATAGATTTATTTAAGAAATCAGGACATTGGGCTAATTATAGAGAAGATATGTTTTTAGTAAAAGCCAGAGAGGATAAAATGGCAGTTAAACCAATGAGTTGCCCTTTTCATACAACAATTTTCAAACAAGAAAATCATTCTTATCGAGATATACCAGTAAGATATGCAGAATTTGCCACAGTTTATCGAAATGAAGCATCAGGAGCATTAACTGGGCTTTCCAGAGTACGAATGATTACTCAAGATGATGCACACATTTTTTGCAATCTCGAAACATTGAATGAAGAAATCTCAAAATTAATTGAATTAGTAAAATCAGTATACAAAGTCCTGGGTTTCAAAAATACACGTGTAGAATTATCCACTCGCCCGAAGAAATATGTAGGAGACATTAAAACTTGGAATCAAGCAGAATCTATTTTAGAATCATCCTTGAAGAAAAATCGTATGAAATATTCAATCAACAAAGCAGATGGTGCATTTTATGGTCCAAAAATTGATTTTCATTTTAAAGATGCAAACAAGAAATCTTGGCAATTATCGACGATTCAATTAGATTTTAATTTATCTTCCAGACTCAGTGCAACCTATACTAACAAATCAGATAAAGAAGAATATCCGATAATTTTGCATCGAGCATTACTTGGATCCTTTGAAAGAATGTTTGGAATATTAATTGAGCACTATAATGGTGCATTTCCAGTTTGGTTAGCTCCAACTCAAGTTAAAGTAATAAGTTTCAATGACGATATTATTAATTATACTAAAAAAATTGTCAAAATATTAGAATCGCGAGGAATAAGGGTCGAAGGTGATTTCCGATCTGAAACCGTACAGCGGAAAGTTCGGGATGCAGAAAAACAAAAAGTTCCATATATTATTGTAATTGGTCAAAAAGAAAAGGATAAAGGAACCATTGCAGTACGACCGAGAGGAAGTAAACCAAAATTCGGAGTAAAAATGGCAGATTTTATCAAAAAAATAAATTTGGAAATTAAAGAAAAAACAATCTAATTAAAAAAGAGAGATAGCTATTTACTTTTATTTCGGTATCCGAACCGAGTTATATTTTGACATACTTGACAAGTATATTCAATAGCCTTTGTTTTCGAGTTCGTTCTAACTTTGTATCTTTTCAGATTAAAATATTTATAACAATGATGACAATATTTCCTCTTTAGCGCTCCAGGAATTTTTATATTGTACCGCATTGCTATTTTTCTTGCTAAGAAAACATATCTGTCTGAATAATCATTATTTTTTTCAGCTTCTTTGAATAGAATTTCAATTCGTTCTAAACCAATTTTTTTTGAAAAATTTTTCATATTAAAATTATATTTAAGAGAATAAAAAGAGTATGAAAGTCAGCAGCTTTCTCACTTTCCCACCCTTGGGCAGTACCGATAAAAACGTAGAACAGCTTAACTTCCGTGTTCGAAATGGGAACGGGTGTTGCCTATCCGCTTTGACCGCTGACAATATTCTCTAATTATTTGACTTTATAAGACTTACGAATACCTAGAAACTGTTATAAAAAACAATATATATAATCCAGTATGGAATTGATTCTTCACGAAAAGCCAAAAAGACCAATAATAATTGAAGGTTTTCCGGGAGTTGGATTTGTTGGAACTATTGCCGTGGAATATATGATTGATCATCTTAAAACTCGATCAATAGGACATATTTTTGATGAAAAAATACCTCCAATTGCAATGATTCACGGAGAAGAGACCCGAAGACTATTGGAAGTTTTTTATGCACCAAAACAAAATATAGTTTTTGTTCACGCAATTGCCGGAATAAAAGGTATTGAGTGGGAAGTTTCCGAAATAATTTTGGAGTTAGCTAAAACTCTGAATGCTAAAGAAATCATAAGTTTAGAAGGCGTAGTTTCACCTATGGAAGACGGACTATCTAGGATTTTTATTAAATCGAATTATCCAAAAGCTGAAAAAGAATTTCGAAAAATGGGATTAGAAAAATTGGAAAGTGGTGCAGTTACAGGAGTTACCGGTGCATTAATGCTAAAATCAGATCATGTAAATTCAACTTTTCTTTTCGCTGAAACCAGTGTCGGATTGCCTGATTCCAGAAGTGCAGCAGAATTAATAAAATATCTTGATGTATATCTTGGATTAAAAATCGATCCTAAACCTTTAATGAAACAAGCAGAAGACTTTGAAAACAAATTAAAAGATATGATAAAAGTTTCAGCGAAAGCTCAAAACGGAACAAAAGACACCAAACCTGAAGACTTGAGTTATTTAGGATAATTATTGCCCAAATTGAACTATTGAGGCATGCAGTATTCCTCTATAAACCATATATAAACTTTTATATCTAGACTCAAAAAATTACCTATGGCCGACTATGAACAATTAATGAAAGATGCAAGACTCGAAATTAATTCTGCTGAACATCTTCTTTTTGTAACTTTCAATCTCAATAAAGATTCAAATTTTGTCTTCACTGTGACTAATCAATTGATAAAATCAGTAAGATTATCTCTTGAAGCATTATTAACTTATGAGCGGAAGCAAAAAAATATTGAACCCTTTCCAAAACAATTTAGCGTAATGGCAGAAATATTCAAAAATAAAGTTGCGAAAAGAAAAGAATTTGATCCAATAACGATAGGGTTTTTGAGAAAAATGGTAGAATTAGAAATGTCTTTGAACTCAAGTTCAATTCATTATCGTAGAGACGATAATTATACTGTTGCTGACCAAGATTATTCAACAACAACGTACGATATGTCAACCATAAAGACTTATTTTAGTCAAGCAGAAGATTTTGTTAATAAAGTAGGTGAGATAATTGTCGAAAATTGAAACTGCTAAGAAAAAAATTCAATTTGCAGAATATTTACTTAATCGCGACGATGCTTCTGATTTTTCAAAAGGCGCAAATAAACATTTACTTGATGCAGCTAAATTAGCAATTCGAGAATTACTTCAATTTGATAATGAAGAAATGAACGAAAAATCTTTAGTGATAAGTAGTTTTCAAAAAACAAATAATGAATATTCGGACTTCTATAAATTTTATTATAAATTCAAGGAATCAGAATACTCAAGTACAAGTTCTGCTTCAAATGCTTTAAATACTGTAAAAGCATTTGTTAATTGGGTGGAAGAAAATCGTCGTATTAACTAAAGTTGTTCCAGACACAAGTGCAATTATCAATCAGATTTTATCAAAGAATTTAACTGAATATAAAATAAAGGAAATAATAATTCATCGTGCACTTTTATCTGAATTAGAAAATCAAGCAAATCAGGGAAAAGAAACAGGATTTATAGGTTTGGATGAATTAAAACTTTTGAAAGAATCCAAAGTTAAAATTACTTTCAAAGGAGACGTTTTAACCGCAGATGAAATAAGTCTTGCCAAACGTGGGTCAATTGACGAAATTATTAGAAATTTGGCATCAACTGAAAATGCAACGCTATTAACTTCAGATAAAGTTCAATCAGAAGTTGCATTGGCATCAGATGTTTCAGTTAAATTTTTTGAATCAACCAAACAAATCAAAACATTAAGTTTCGAAAAATTTTTTAAAAATGAATATATGTCAGTACACTTAAAGGAAGGAGATTTTGCGAAAGCCAAAAAAGGAACACCGGGAAATTGGTCATTTGTTGAAGTTTCAAAATCAAAATTAAGTGATAAGAAATTAAAAGAAATCGCAGATGAAATTATATCTGCAGCAAGAGTTCTGAAAAATTCATTCTTGGAAACAAATCGAAAAGGAATCATTATTGCTCAAATTAAGAATTATAGAATTGTTGTAACCAGACCGCCTTTATCCGATGCATGGGAAATAACATTAGTGAGACCAGTTAAAAAATTAGATTTATCAGATTATAAATTATCTTCAAAAATTACAAATAGATTGGAAACTCGTGCAGAAGGAATTTTAATTTCTGGAAGTCCCGGGAGCGGTAAGTCTACATTTGCACAATCTCTTGCAACAAAATATTCAAATCAAAACAAGGTTGTAAAATCATTAGAATCTCCGAGAGATATGCAGTTACCGCCGTCCGTAACTCAATATTCATTAAACAAAGCTAGTCATGATGATCTCAGAGATATTCTTTTACTAACTCGTCCAGATTATACACTTTATGACGAAGTTAGAAATATGAGCGACTTTAGATTATTTTCAGATATGCGACTTGCAGGAGTTGGAATGGTGGGAGTAGTCCATGCATCAAGACCAATTGATTCAGTTCAAAGATTTATTGGAAAAGTTGAAGTTGGAATGATTCCGTCAATCATAGATACAGTTATTTTTATTAGAAATGGTCAGGTCGAAAAAGTTTACGGATTAAAAATGGGAGTTAAAGTTCCATCGGGAATGCGAGAAAAAGATTTAGCAAGACCTGTTGTAGATATTTTTGATTATGACACGGATGAATTAGAGTATGAAATATATTCTTACGGGGATTCAACAGTAGTTATGCCTGTAAAAGAAGTAAAACAAAAAGAAAGAGAAGATCGAAGACAATTACGTTGGAGATTAATTGAAACTTCAAAATATTTTGAATTTCTATTCTTTACCCCAACAAAAAAAGTAGAAATTATAATTGATAAAGTTTTGATTTCAAAACTCCCTGTTCAAAAAGGTAAATCACTAAAGATTATGAAACGAAGTGCACTCGGAAAAGAAATTAAACACGCATTTAGAAATAGACTACAAATTAAGTTTGCTTAACTAAAGTTTTATCAAAAATATTTGATAATTCATTAGCAATTTTATTCCAATCACGTTTTTCTATAAATATTCTTGCAGCAATTGTTTTTATTTTTGCTTTAAATCGCGAATTTCTTATAGATTCCATCGATTGAACAACACGTTGTTTTTTCAAATCCTTTTTTTCAATTAAAATACCAGTTGTATCGTTAACATATGTGGGAATTAACCCAACTGCACTTGAAATTATAGGTATTCCTGAAGAAATTGCCTCCATTAAACTTAATGCACTAGTTTCTGTTTTAGATAAAAGAACATAACAATCCATTACACGTAAATATAGTTCAGGATTTGATACGAACCCAGTAGAAATTATTCCATCACCTTTAACTAAATCTCTTTCAGGTCCATCTCCCAAAACAAGTAATTTACTATCTGGATATTTTTTATGGAATTTTTTAAATGAATCAACTAATAATTTTATATTTTTTTCTTTACTGAGTCGACCATGATAACCAATTACAAATTCTTTATCAATTCCCAATTCTCGTCTTACGGTGAATCGATCAAAAATATTCTCTTTGAATTTTCTAACATCTGCACCCAGCGGTAAAATCTTGAATTCAGAAGTGATACCTATTTTTCTATATTCATTTGCAATCAATTCATCTGGAACCAGAATTAGATCAGATTGTGAATAGATCCGTTTTAATATAGGAGTAACAATTTTTTTCAATTTAGGTCTATCTATTGCAAAAGGAAAGAGTTCCCAGTCTAAAGTGTGAGCATAAGAAATTATTTTTTTATTTTTTTTCTTAGCGTAATAAATTGAACTTGCTCCGAGAGGTCCGCCCGGAGTATTAACAAAAATTAAATCTGTATTTTCAATAGCATTTTTTACAATACTGGTCAGAGGTTTACTTGGTCTAAACTCAGCAATTGAAAAATTAAAGGTCGGACAATAAATAACCTTCATTTTTTTCCTATTTGCTTTTTTAGAACCACCATCTAATTTTGGGACTAAGAAAGTTATATCATATTTATCTCTGAGTTTATCATACATCTCTTCCATAAATCTAATTATCCCATCTACGCGCGGATAGAATGTATCAGAAACAAAAAGGATTTTCACCATTTGTAGAATACCTCTACCGATTTTTTATCATGAAATATACCATAAATATAATCCTTTATCTTAGAAAGATTACCAAAATAATTAAAGTTCCAATGTTGAGATTTAAATTGTTTCAATGCCATTTTCTTTTTAGACTGATATCGAGTGGTATCAATAATTAATTTAGGTTTGTTTTTTTGAACTGCACGAATTGGAATTCCAATGGCAAAAGTATAAATTCTAGATTTTAATTTATTTTCTGAGACAAGTTTTTTAATCAATTTTGCAACATTCCGGTGTGCTGGATGATAATCATCTATTGAATGTGTTAAGATTATATTGGGTTTCCTTTCTCTGATTATAGTTAATAATTTTTTATAAAGAGATTCATCTTTGATTTCTTCAGAAAGAGTGTTATCAGGTAAACCTAAAAAATACATTTTTTTAACACCCAGTATTTTACCTGCACGAATCGATTCACTTGAACGAGTTTTTGCTAGTTTTCTCGGACTTTCATTCAAATTTGAATTTTCACCATAAGTAAAAATTATTGAAGTAACTTCATGACCTTGATCAGTATATGATGCGATTGCCCCACCACAGCCTAATACCTCATCATCCGGATGTGCAACAATTATAAGTATTTTCATATTATTTATTTGTACTAACTTTAATAATAACTTTCTATTGCAAAATCTTTTAAACTTAGATAATTGATTTAATCTCATGCGTCGATGGTGTAGTCTGGTATCATTCTAGCCTTCCAAGCTGGTGACCCGGGTTCAAATCCCGGTCGGCGCATTGAAAAGTCTTTTAAAGACTCTTCATAGTATTTGAAAATGAGACTTAAAAAGTTAGCATCCGCAGGACGATTTGGTGCAAGGTATGGTCGAAGAATTAAGGAAAGATTACTTAATTCTGAAATTTCTCAAAGAGCAAAGCATAAATGTCCTTATTGTTTGAAAGTTAATGTTAAAAGAGTCTCAACTGGAATCTGGGAGTGTAGATCTTGTTCAGCTAAATTTACTGGAAAAGCTTATTCACCTGCCAGCGAGATTAAATAAGATGGTATATATTTGTCAAAATTGTTCGCATGAAATAAAAGAAGAACAAGTAAGAGTAAGAGTAATTTGTCCTTACTGCAGTTCTAGAATTTTATTCAAATCAAGAGGCGTAGCAGGATCAACTGTTAAGGCTAGATAATGATTGAATCAACTATTGAAATCAAAGGAAGTAATAAATTACTTAATTTATTTTATGAAGCACTCTTACCTGAAGAAAATTTTAAAACTGGAAGAGCAAGCTATACTTTAAAGAAAGGGAACAATTTAAAAATTAAAATTGTAGCAAACGATGCAGTTGCATTTAGAGCAGTCGCAACAAATCTTTCAGGTTTGATGGCGATTGTTCAAAAGACTTGGAATCTAAAAAATGAAATCAGATGAATTACAAAAAAAATTAAATGAACTCAATGTTTTACAACACAGAGTTGGACTAATTGATAATCAACGTAGACAATTAGACTTTTCATTAAGTGAAATTAAATCTTCGATTAATGAAGTTAAATCATCTAAAGGAAAAGTTTATTCAATGGTTGGATCAGTAATTATTGAAAAAGAAAAGAAAATAGTTTTAGAGGAATTAAATAAACAAGAAAAAGAATTGTCTTCTCATCAAAAAATAATTTCCGATCAAGAGGAAAAGTTTAAGAAAAAAGCAAGTGAATTACAAGAAACAATATCTAATGGACTTAAAGATGGAAAACCTAAATGAACTTATTGAAATGATTAATGAACTTACTGAAGATAGTTCATTACCACGAAATGTTAAAGATAAATTAAAATTAATTAGCCTTATTTTAAATGATGAAGGCAGAGATAAGAATATATCAATAAATGAAGCGAAAGATATTCTTGCAGAGCTTTCCGAAGACCAAAATTTGCAAACATTCTCGAGAACACAATTATGGAATATTTCAAGTATTTTGGAAGAAATTAGCCCGAAAGTATAATCGCTAGCTAAGTATCCAAAACTTTATAATTCGACAGTAATAACTTTCCTTTATTATGAGTCCATTCAATAAATTAAAAGATAGGCTTTCAATTGGAAAGTTTTTACCATCTCGCGAGGATGTTGTTTTAACTGAAGATTATGTTGAGATTAATCCTGAATCACAAAAAAACGAAAAATCAAAACTTCTTGTTCGAACGTTTAAGTTAGATAATTTCGAATCAATTAAACCAATTTTAGATAGTGTTCGCACAGGATCGATAATTGCAATAGTTAATATGCTTCCCTTAAAAGATCGAGATTCAATTGGTTTGAAGAGAGTTATTGATAAGTTAAAGAAAACGGTAGACGCAAATGATGGAGATATTGCTGCTTTCGGAGAACATTGGTTGATTGTAACTCCAGGAATCGCCAAAGTCTATAGAAAACCAACAGCTGTACCTGACTCACAACCTAAACCAGAATTTTTTTAGAGGCATAATTTTATAAATAACTAATCGATATACAGTATATGGTAGCTTTATCTCCGACTGAATTCATTTTATGGGGTGCAGTAATCGGACTTTTACTTGGATTAACATTTGGCTTAAGAAAATTAATTGTTTTGGAAAGAATGATTTTAAAATCAAAAAATAAGAAACGTTAGCCCATGCAATTAAAATTTAAACTTTCTGGAGAAAATCTAGATTTATCTCGATTTGAAGTTGAAACTATTTTTGATAAATCTGGAATTAAAAGAGGAAAATTCCTTACAATTAATAAAAAAATAACCAAAGATTCTGCACTCAAATTAATTAAAAAATCTGCATTAATCAAAAAGGCATATTTTGATGACGGGTCGAATTGGACACCAACACACAGCCAATATCGAGGAAGACATCCTAAAGATAGGCCTGCATTTCATCCTACTGTTCTGAAACCAAAAATGGCAAGAGTTATGGTTAATTTAAGCAATGCAAAAAATGAAATTTTGGATCCATTTTGCGGAACAGGATCAATCTTAATTGAAGCTGCAATGAATGGATTAAATATCCGAGGGAGTGATTATGATGATAGAATGATAAAGAGATCTAAAATCAATTTGAAACACTACAAAATCAAACCAAAAAGTCTGATAAAGTTAAACGCATTAGATATTTCTTCAAAATTTAAAAAAAATTCATTGGAGGCAATTATTTGTGATCCTCCGTACGGTCAAAGTTCAACAACTTCAAACCGAAATATTCGTCAATTATTCAAAGAATTTATTGAGGAAACCTACAAAGTTCTAAAAAAGAAAGGTAGGCTAGTAATAATCGTTCCAAGTAAAATATCAATGAATAAATTAATTTATCCAAAATTCAATAAACTCGGACAGTTTAATTGGTATGTACATGGAGGATTAACACGTAGATTTGTTGTTTTAGAGAAATGAAATTCAAGTCAAAATATTTTGCTTCACCTATGGTGGGCGTTTCTGATACCGCTTTCAGAATAATGTGTTCAAAGTACGGTTCTGGATTAACATTTACCGAGATGACATATGCTGCAGCACTTTCAAGAGGTATTGATAAAGTAAAAATCGATAGACTACGAGAAAAAAGTGTAGGATTACAATTAGCGGGAACGAAACTAGATGAAATAAAATCTGCGATCGAATTTATGCAAAATAAAGTAGATGTTTTTGATTATAATTTAGGTTGTCCAGTCCATAAAGCTCAAAGACAGAAAGTTGGAGCAATTCTATTAGAAGACCCAAAACTTGTAGAAAAAATACTATCAAAAATGGTAGAAACTTCAAAAAAACCAATATTTGCCAAAATACGTTCAGGATACTCAGATAAAAATATAAATTATTTGAAGATAGGAAAAATTGCACAAGATGTAGGTTGTTCAGCAGTTACATTGCATCCACGTACTGCAGCCACAAAACGTAGTGGAGTTGCAAACTGGGAACACATCAAAAAATTGAAAAATAAACTTAATATACCGGTTATCGGAAATGGAGATATCCAAACCCCTGAGGATGCAATTCGAATGAAGTCCGAAACAGGATGCGATTATGTCATGTTGGGAAGAGCAGCAGCAAAAAATCCATATATTTTCAAGCAATGCATTGATTTAGAAGCTAAAGGTAAATATCGAACTAAAGATAAATTCAAATTGGCTAATGAATATCTAGATTTAGCAAATAAATATGATATTTCATTCAAAAAAGTTAAGGAACATATTATTTATTTTTTAAAAGATGTTGATGGCGGTCCAAAATTGCGGTCCAAAATAAACAAAACAAAAGATATTAATACGCTTATTCAAGAGCTGAACTTATGAAACTAGTAGATGTGCACGCACACTTTACATATAAGAACTTCAACAAAGATATAGACAAAGTTATCAAAAATATGAAATCTGCCGGAGTTTCAAAAGTTATATCAAATGGATTAAGTTTTGAAGATAACAAAAATGTTTTGAAATTATCTAAAAAATATGATATTGTTGATGCTGCGTTAGGATTATATCCTACTGAGGCCGGAACAATTTCAAATAAAGATTTGGATAAAATTTTAAATCAAATTGAAGAAAACAAAACAAAAATTGTCGCAATAGGTGAAGTTGGATTAGATTATTATTGGACAAAAGAAGATGCTAAAAAACAAAGACAAAAAGAAGTTCTTTCCAAAATAATTAAACTTGCAAATAAAATTAATAAACCGTTAATCGTGCATTCCAGAAATGCTGAGTTAGATACTGTTGAAATTATGAAGTCAGCCAAAGTTCCCGTAATAATGCATTGTTTTTGCGGAAATTTGGAGGCTACCGAAAAAGCAAATAAATATGGATATTATTTTTCAATTCCAGTAACAATTGTTCGAAGTAAAACTTTCAAAAAATTAGTCAAACGAGTAGGAATATCCAGATTATTAACTGAAACTGATGCACCATTTTTAGCTCCAAAACCAGGAGAAAGAAATGATTCATCCAATATCGGTCTAACAATACAAAAAATTTCAGAAGTTTCAGATATTGATGAAAAATCTATTTCAAATAAAATATTATCAAATTATAATAAATTATTCATTTAATTACAGTTTCTTTAAAACCGTATTCATAAAAAATTAACCATGCAATTACTGAAATTAATGCAACTATAATTGAACTCACGGTTGCATTGAATAAATTAATTTTACCCAATAACATCATTGAAAAGAATAATACAAATGCAGCAAAGAATGGCCAGATTCTTCTTTGACCAACTAAAAAAGTAGTACCTCCAGTTGATGCCGGTGAACGATCATAGTTTATACTTAAATAAAGCATTTTTGAAGCTTTCCCAACTAAATTCATAGTAAAAAATGAAAAAATTCCAGCTACTGGAATTACACTCCAAAACATACTCCATAAAGATAATCTGAATAATGATTCGATTACAATATTATTTGTGAAAGATGTTAAATAATAAAATATTCCTGTTGAAATTATTAATATTAAAGTAAATAATGCATGATACGCTGCTTCCTCATTTATACCGTGACGGCCCATTTTTGGTTCAGAGGATTTATATTTAGAACCATGTTTTATTTTAAAATTAGCAGTATCTAAAAACAATATCAATCCATTAGAAACGATTGCAAGATAAAACAACAAAAATGTATTCATAAAACCAAATTTTTTGATAAATTTATCTCCCTTATGTCTAACGATTTTAATAAAATATTCTGTCAAGACTTTTAGGAAAATAAATGAAACAAGTGAATTAACAATTAAAAATAAGTGAAAATAATTTGTTCCATAAGTAAACATTGATCTGTAACTTAATGCAAAACCAAATATAATTGACATTGAAATTAATGGATATTTTTCAGTATAATCTCGAATAGAATGTAATGCATTCTGTATTAATTTAAACATAGTATATCTTCCTCTTTTAACATAAATAACTTTTGAAAATTAATATAAACTTTAACGGCTTTAAGATTAGATGGTAAAATACAAACAAGCGATTTTAGTTAATATGTCTCTAAAAATGACTAAAGGTAAAATCGCTGCACAAGTCGCACATGCGAGTCTAGATGCAGCTCTAAACTCAATAAATAAAAAATCTTTCAAGAAATGGCGACAGAGTGGGCAAGGAAAGATTGTTTTGAAATGTCCCGACACTGAAACTATGATAAAATTGCATAGACAGGCTAAATCTAGAAAGATGACAACTTCGATGACAACAGATGCAGGTATAACTCAAGTTCCGCCCGGAAGTAAAACCGCATTAGCAATTGGCCCTGAAACTGAAGAAAATCTTGGAAAATTGATTAGCGAATTTAAACTTCTATAAATTTTTCAACAACCCATTCATTTCGAACTTCCGGATGAAAAATTATACCATAAATATCTTTAGATTTATGTTTGATGGCCTGAATGGAATTTTTTGATCTAGCTAATATATCAAATTCTACTAGATTTGAAATTCCGTTTTGATGCAATGAATAAGCCTGAAATTTAGTTTTACCAAATAAATTTCCATTAACGTCAACCATTCCAATTTCTTGATTTTTAATTATTTTTCCACCAAAAACAGATGTTATGATTTGAGCTCCAGAACAAATTCCCAAGACAGGCTTATTAACATTTTTTAACCAATCAAATTTATCCAAATTATCTAGATATTCGTTATCTCTTAACGCAGTACCCGTTATCAATATTTTATCGGCCCATCCCAAATCTTTTAATTCGGAATAATGATTTGTTCGAGAATTATTATATTCAAACGGGATAACGAACTCCCTTTCACTTAATTTATTTGAACAAGTATTAACTATCAATAATTTCATTTTAATTCTGCATCCTCCACAATAAAAACACCTGCATGATTTTTGTATTCTAATCGATGTTTATGTATATTAATTTTTTTCTTGAAATTCGGACCATTTACAACTAACGATTCAAATTCTCCGCCCTCACCTGCAGGATTAACGCCAAATTTTTGTTTAAGAGTAACTAATTCTTTAATCATCGATTTTGTCAATTTTCTGCCTAACCATTTTTCATCGAGTGGATAAGCAGCGATTCCTGAAATAATAATGTCATAACCCCGTTTCAATAGTTGTTTAAGAAGAGTTTCTTGATCTAGCTGCCAAAGTGGATTAAAACACCATAAACTAAGATCGGAACATATTTTCTGAATTCGTGAAGCTTGGTAAACTGATTCAACTGCTCCAGTAACAACACCCTCAATTTTGTACTCTTTCTGTGCTTTTTGAATTAATCGTCGAAGATCAATCAATTCATCTTCCTTTTTACCTTCAGTTTTCCTAGAAATTAAGGGTAATCCTAAGGATTTTGCCTGAATTTCAGTTAGATCAATATTCGGAGTATGAAACATATAACTATCTTTATTTTCAGATTTCATTGACATTAAACAAACTACTTCATTTTGTCCTGAGTTTGCTAACTCAGTTGCAAAAGTACTATCCTTTCCTCCGGAAAATAAGACTCCAAGTTTCATAATATGGATTCAGACATTAAGTATTTATACATTGTTTTTGAACATAATTCATGATTGAAGTTTCGATAGTTATACCAACGAAAAATGAAGAGAAACAGATTGGAACAACACTAAATCATATTCTGAATCAATCCTTTTCCAATTTTGAAGTTATTGTATCTGACGGAAAATCAGAAGATAATACAAAATCAGTTGTAGAGTCATATATTTCAAAATTTAAAAAACAAGGAATTAACTTAAAATTTATTTCAACACCAAAAAAAGGAGTATCGGAAGGTCGAAATTTCGGAGCAGAAACTTCAAAAGGAAAATATATTTATTTTTTTGATGCAGATGTTTACCCAGTTAAAGATTTCATTAAAGACACATTAACTGAATTTAAACAAAAAAGACTATCTTTAGCTACATGTAAATCTAAGGGATCTGATTCCAGATTAGCAAACAAAGCATATTATCAATTCATTAATCAAAGTATTTCTTTATTGCAATATACTCCTTATCCGGCAGCTGCAGGATATTGTATTATTTCAAGTAAATCCGCATTTAATAAAATTGGAGGATTTGATCCAGATATTTATCTTGCAGAAGACGCAACTTATATTTTAAGAGGAAGAAAAAAGCGTTTGAGATTCAGATTATTGAATAGTCAGCCCATTAAAGTATCAAATCGACGTCTGAATTCTGAAGGAACAGGAGTAGTTTTGATAAAATATATTTTATGTTCTCTTTTTTTAGTTGTTAGAAGACGAGGACCTAAGCGAGGTTTTGCTGAAAAATTATTAAAATATGATATGGGAAGCGGAATCTACAAAAAGCGCGGAAAATTATTCGAAAAAATTCTAAAAAAGATTAAAGATATTACTGAAGTTTAATTTAACAATAAAAATATTAAACGTCAGGAGAGGGATTCGAACCCCCAATTCCATAAGGAACCGGCTCTCAAGGCCGGCGCAATACCGGATTATGCGATCCTGACGTAAAGTTCATTATTATATTTGATTTAAAAACTTACCTCTTAAAAAAAAGGAAGATAAGCAGTTACCTGCTTATTTGTTTCCTAAAATTCTGTACATACCTGTACCGCATGAAGAGCATTTTCCCTTCATTGCTCGTCGACCATTTTTCATGGTTACTTCTTCGCCGCTAGACATTTCATTCTTTGAACGGCATTTTACGCAATAAGCTTCCATGAGGTGCGTAGTAAGCTAACCTATATAAATTATTCGCAATTCGTGCCTACTCCGAAGATTTTATAAAGTCAACAGATATACGTTCATTACCCCTGCATTGATCTTAGAATTCTGTCGCTATAGTGCGATTATTGAAAAATAAATTTGACTCACAAGAAGGTTTAAAAACTAAACCAATAATTAAAAACTCACATGGGAAGTTCAGCAGGATTCAGAAGAAGACCGAGAAGAGGAAGCCTACAGTATTGGCATAGAAAGAAAGCCAATCGTATGATTCCACGAGTTAGATCTTGGAATAAAATTAAAGATATCAAGCTGTTAGGGTTTGCCGGATATAAGGCAGGAATGACACAATTACATTTTATTGACAATCGCGTAAATTCTCCAACTAAGGGCGAAGAAATTCGTTTACCTGTTACAGTCCTTGAGACACCTTCTCTTAATCTTCTTTCAATTCGTTTATATTCATCTTCAGCATATGGTTCATCAATTATAGGTGAAGCATGGTCTGATCAATTAAATGCGGATCTTGCTCGAAGATTAAAACTTCCAAAAAAGCGAAATATAAAGGCGTTGGAAGATCTTCAAAATAAATTAGATGACGCATCAGAGATTAGAGTTTTAGTTTATACTGAACCAAAATCAGCATCACTTTCAAAGAAAAAGCCAGACATCATGGAATTAGCAATCGGCGGAAAGGACGTCAAAGAACAATTTGAATATGCCAAATCCTTAATCGGAAAGCAAATCAGTGTCGGAGATATATTTTCAGAAGGAGATCTAATGGATGCAGTTGCAGTAACAACTGGAAAAGGATTCCAAGGATCAGTAAAGAGATTCGGAGTATCAATTTTACATCGTAAATCTCACGGAGACGGAAGAAGAAAAGTAGCAACTTTAGGAAATTGGATGGCTAAAACTTGGAGAGTTCCTCATCCTGGACAAATGGGATTTCATAATCGAACAGTTATGAGTTTGCAACTAATTAAAATTGCAAATGCAAAAGAATTACCTGTAACGCCAAAAGGTGGATTTTTGAATTATGGTGAAGTTAAAGGAGATTATGTTTTAATTGCTGGAAGCTTACCCGGACCAAAAAAGAGATTAGTTAGATTAAATTTTGCAAAGCGAAAAAGAAGTTCAGTCTTTGAATCAATTCCAGAAAATATTGAAATTTCAATGGAGAGTCAACAATAATGAAAAAGGTCCAAATATTGAGAGTTAGTGGCGGAAAATCAACAGAAATAAATCTACCAGCTCAATTTTCTGAACCAGTTAGAGAAGATTTAATTCGAAGAGCAGTTTCCGCATTAAGAATGAGCCGAAGACAACCATACGGTTCAGATCCAATGGCAGGTAAACGGCAAGGATATCACACTCCTAAACGAAGAAAGAAGTTCAAAACAACTTATGGAAAAGGGATATCTCGAATTAGAAGAAAGCATTTATGGGCAAGAGGTAGCCAATTTTATTGGGTTGGTGCATTCGTAGCGAGTGCAGTCGGTGGTCGAAAAGCATTTGCACCACGATCAGCAAAAGTTCTTGAAGAAAAAATAAATAAAAAAGAAAGAAGAAAAGCAATTCGTTCAGCAATGGCCGCATCAAATCTAGTGGTAATGGATGATAAATTAGAATTATTAAAAAAGACTTCAGAAATGATTAAGGCATTCAAATCAAATAAATTAGATTCAGAATTAGATCGATCAAAGGAAAGAAAAATTAGAGCTGGAGCTGGAACACGGCGGGGCCGAAAATATAAAACTAAAATTGGACCATTAATTGTCGTAAGTAAAGCTTGCCCAGCAATGTTTGCAGCAGACAATTTACAGGGAGTTGAAGTGTCAGTTGTTAATAATCTAAATGCAGAATTACTAGCACCTGGCGGAGATATTGGAAGAACAACCGTTTGGAGTAAATCAGCATTAGAAAAATTAGGTAAGGAGAAATTATTCATATAATGGTAAAAGGAAACGAAGTAAGTGCAATTCTAAAATATCCACTATCAACAGAAAAAGCAGTTAGAGCCATTGAAGCAGATAATACGCTCGTCTTCGCAGTAGATAAATCTGCAAATAAATCTCAAATTAAATGGGCAATTCAAAAAGAATACGCCGTTAAAGTCTTGAATGTACGAACTATGATTGATATGAAAGGTGTTAAAAAAGCATATGTGAAGCTTGATCATTCGACACCTGCAATTGACGTAACGTCCAAGCTAGGGTTAATCTAAAATGGGTAAACGATTAAAACAACAAAGGAGAGGAAAAGGATCCATATATAGAGCTCCGACTCATCGAGCGATTGGAAAAGTAGCTTATCCGTATCTATCTGAAGAAACACAATCAGGAAAGATTGTAGATTTAGTAAATTCAGTATTTCATTCAGCTCCTTTAATGGTGGTAGAATACACTGAAGGAAATTTGGCATTATTACCTGCACCGGAAGGAATCAGAGTTGGGCAAGAGATTTTACTTGGAACCGATACTGAAGTTTCAATTGGTAATACTTTAATGATTAAAGACATTCCTGCAGGAACATTAGTTCACAATTTGGAAAAGATTCCAGGAGATGGAGGAAAATTTGTTAGAACTTCAGGGTTATCTGCACAAATTGTTGGAAAGGAAAGGAAAGGAATTGCAGTTAAACTACCTTCAAAGAAAAAAATCATATTACATGAAAAGTGTTTGGCAACAGTTGGAATTGTAGCCGGAGCAGGTAGAACAAATAAACCATTTGTTAAGGCAGGAAATAAATTTCATGCAATGAAGGCAAGAGGTATCAAATACCCAATCGTGAGAGGTAAGGCAATGAATGCAAGAGATCACCCACACGGTGGAACAGAAGGTACATCGCTTGGAGGAGGAAAATATTCAACTACGCGACCTAGAAACTTACCGCCAGGTAAGAAAGTGGGATCAATCGCAGCTAAAAGAACAGGTAAAAAGAAATAATGGCAGAAAAAATATTTAAATTCAAAGGCAAAACATTAGAAGAACTTAAGACAATGTCAATCAAAGATTTTGCTCAATTAGTAAAAGCAAGAAAACGAAGATCATTGTTAAGAGGAATAGATAATAAAACTCCAAAGATTTTAACTAAAGTTGAAAATGGACGAAACAAATTAAGAACACATCGAAGAGATGTCATTGTTATTCCTGCACTTATTGGAAAATCAATTGAAGTGTATAATGGTCAAAAATTTATTCCAGTAACGGTTACTGAAGAAATGTTAGGACATTATCTGGGCGAATTTTCACAAACTAGAAGAGTAGCACAACATAAAGGAGTTGGAGTTGGAGCAACCAAGAGTTCCAAACACATGGGTACCAAATAATGAAAATAAGTATGCAAAATTATGATCCAAAGAAAATGTCCAAAGTTGTAGGCAGAAATTTACCAGTTTCTTCAAAAGTTGCATATGAAGTTGCAAAACATATTCGAGGATTAACTTTAACTAGAGCAATCCGAGAATTAGAAGAAGTTCAAAAAATTAAACGAGCAATTCCATATACTCGATTCAACAAAGATACTCCTCATCGAAAAGGTGCAATGGCTGCAGGAAGATATCCCGAAAAAGCAGCAAGATATGTGATTCCATTATTAAAATCATTGAAAACAAATGCAAAGGATAAAGGAATCGAGGGTGAATTAGAAATCATTCATTCAGCAGCAAAGAAACCAAGTATTCGAAGAAGATACGGTAGAGTTAAGGGAAAAAAGAGATTAACTCACTTTGAATTAGTAGCAATGCCAATGGAGGCTAAAAAATGAGAGAGAAAGACTTTATCAAGCAAAATATGATTCAATTGAACATTAAAGAAAGCATAGAAAAAACTTCTGGAAAAGCAGCAGAAATTGGAAGGATCACCATGGAGAAGACTCCACTTGGAGAAAAAATTATAATCAGCACAACTCGACCGGGAATGATTATCGGAAGAGGCGGATCTGCAATAAAAGAATTAACACGAAGGCTAAAATCCAGATTTAAATTGGAAAATCCTCAAATTGAAACTGCAGAAATTGCAAATTTATACACTAATGCACAAGTGGTGGCAACAAGAATTGCAAAGGAACTAGAGAGATTTGGACCAAATAGATTCAAAGGAATCGGATACCGAGAGTTAAATAGAATTATGGAAGCAGGATCGCTTGGGACTGAAATTGTAATTGATGGACCTATTCCAGGAGCACGAAGTAGAAAATGGAGGTTCCATGACGGATATATGAAGAAATGTGGATTTATTTCTGATAATTTGTTAGATAAGGCACAAGCTAGCGCAGTTTTGAAGAAGGGAACTGTAGGAATTTCTGTAACAATAATGCATGCTCATACTCCTCTTCCCGATAAGATTGACATTGTTTCACCTGAGTTGGAAGAAATTGCGGAAGAATCTTCAAAAGTTAAAACAGAGAAAGAAGAAAAACCTGAGAAAGAAGAAAAGATAATGACAAAAGAAAAAGCTGAACCGAAAAAAGTTTCAGTAAAAAAGGAAGTAACTCCGAAGAAAGAAACTAAGGCAAAACCGAAATCAAAATCAACAACTAAAAAAACTGTAAAAAAGGAAGTAACTCCGAAGAAAGAAACTAAGGCAAAACCGAAATCAAAATCAACAACTAAAAAAACTGTAAAAAAGGAGACTAAGAAATAATGGTAATTCTTAGATCAAAAGAAATTAGAGATCAAAAAATGAAAGCAAGATTGACAAGTCTAGAAGATTTGAAGAGAGAATTGACTAAGTTAAATTCACAGAAAGGTAGCGGAAGAATGCCCGAAAATCCGGGAAAAATAAAGGCACTCCGAAGAACAATTGCCCGAATAATAACAATTAATCACGAGGAGGTAAGTAAAAAGTAATGAGCGATATTGATCCAATTACTGGCCTTCCGAAAGACCTGGGTGTCATTGAGACAATCTCCAAAGAAAAACAATTAATTCGTGTCAGAACCGTTAAACGGCGATATGGAAAGATTATGACTTTGGTTGAAGGTTTCGATTCAAGTGTTGATGTAAAAGCACTTTCGAAGCAACTCAAGTCAAAACTTGCTTGTGGTGGAACCCAAAAGAACGGAGTTATCGAACTCCAGGGTGACCAAAAGTCAAGAGTAGTTGAAGTGTTAGTTAAACTTGGTTATCCAAGAGAGGGAATTGATTCAAAATGATAACACCAACTAATTTAATTCGTCATGAATTAATCGGACTGGATGTTGTTGTGTCTGAATCATTAAATCCACTTTCAATTGGGATTCAAGGAAAAGTGATCGATGAAACTCAACAAACACTTACAATTCAAACAAAAAAGGACAAGAAAAAAATACTGAAACGATTGTCAACTTTTGTCTTTAATGTTAAAGACAAAAAAGTTGAAGTTAAAGGATCAGTAATTGCAAAACGTCCTTGGGAAAGAATATCAAAATAAAATGGCAACAACAAAAACTAAGAAATCAACAAAAACGGTGAAGAAACCAACTGTAATAAAAGCGGTAGCTAAACTTAAATCAGTTCCAGATTTTGCTACACGTGGCAGAATTTTCACGGGAAAAGTTATTTCAAATAAAATGGCAAAAACTGCAAAAATTCAATGGGATCGAAGATCTTACCTATATAAATATGAAAGATATCAAAAGAAGAGATCTGCAGTCATGGCACATATACCTGAAGGAATGAATGTTGCAATTGGAGATACAGTAAAAATTGCAGAATGCAAACCAATTAGTAAAACTAAGAATTTTATAATTATTGAGAGGATAGAAAAAAATGAGACCAATTAAAATCAATCCAGTAAGAGGAATTCCTATCGGCGCAAGAATAGTTGTAGCAGATAATTCTGGAGCAAGATCATTACAAGTGATCAGTGTTAAGGGGTATAAATCTAGAACAAGAAAACTTGCAGCAGCAGCAGTTGGAGATTTAGTAACTGGATCAGTCATTACTGGAGAGTTGGATATGAGACATACTGTTGTTCAAGCAGTTATTATTCGACAAAAGAAAGAATATGCGAGATCAAACGGATTAAGAGTTTCATTTGAAGATAATGCTTGTGTTATATTAAAAGATGTGAGATTAGGAACACCAAAAGGAACCGTTATAAAAGGTCCAATCGCAAAAGAAGTGGCTTTGAGGTGGTCACAAGTTGGAAAACTTGCAAATATAGTATTATGAAATCAACATGGAGTAGAAGTTGGGTAAGAAGTGTACAACCACGAAAACAAAGAAAATACGTTTACAATGCACCATCGCATATTCTAAAAAAATTAATGAGTGCACCACTAACTAAAGAATTACGAAAGCAATTTGGAAAGAGAAATTTAACCGTCAGAGTGGGAGACACAATCAAAATCACAACTGGTCAATTCAAAGGAATTATTGGAAAAGTTGAAAGAGTAAATTTACAAAAACAAAGATTATTTATTGCAGGTGCTGAACAAGTAAAATCAAACGGCCAATTAGCAAAATATCCAATTCATCCATCAAATGTTACAATTGTAACTCCAAAATTAGATGATAAAAAAAGAAAAGGAGCGTTAAATAGAAAATGAGCCGAAAATCTAATCACTTGTCAAGACTTGCATCACCTTCCTCGTGGAAAGTTATGAGAAAATCAGTTAAGTGGGTGGCAAAAATATCTCCCGGACCACGAAGATCAGAAACATCAATACCATTAGTTGTATTATTGAGAGATGTTGAAGGAATGGTAGAAAATAAACGAGAATTAAAGTTTTTATTAAACTCAAAATCAATTTTAATTAATGGAAAAAGATACAATGATACAAACTTTCCAGTAGGATTATTTGATGTAGTATCTTTTCCAAGTATAAAGAAACATTATCGAGCAATTCTAAATGATAAAGGAAAATTAATTGCGAAAGAGATTCCGGCAAAGGAATCAAATTTATTATTGCTCCAAATTAGAAATAAACAGATGATCCGAGGTGGAAAATTGCAAATGACTTTGTCAAACGGCTGGAATATACTCGGACAAAAGAAAGGCGCAGTTTCAGACTCAATTCTATATGATTTATCTTCAAATAAAGTTAAAGAAGTTATTAGTTACAAATCTGGATCTAAAGTTTATTTTACTGAAGGAAAGAGAGCAGGAACTATTGCAAACTTCAAAGATCAAAAAGAGTTAGGTGTTTTGAAACGGAATAAATTGGCAATTCTTGAGATTGGAAAAGAAATTGTTGAGTCAAGTATGAATAATTTAATGGTTATTGGTGATAAGAAGGAGGCAATTACAGTTAAATAATGGCAGAAAATAAAATGAGAGAAGTCAGGATTGAGAAAGTTACATTAAATATTGGTTCCGGACCAGATCCAAAAAATGTAGAAAAAGGATACAAATTACTTGAAAAAATATCAAAGATCAAACCAGTCAGAACGCAAGCCCGAGCAAGAATTGCAACATGGAAGATTCGACCGGGATTAGCAATTGGATCAAAAGTTACATTGAGAAATAATAATGAAGAATTACTTAGAAGATTGCTTAAGGCAGTTAATATGAAAATTGCCAGAAGTAAGTTCAACGAAAATGGTTTTTCATTTGGAATTCACGAATATATCGAAATTCCTGAAGTAAAGTATGATCCAAAAATTGGGATTATTGGATTAAATGTTTCAGTTACATTAGCAAGACCAGGATTCAGAATAAAACACAGAAAATTAATCCAGAGAAAGGTAGGTAATACTCATAGATTAAATAAGGAGGATGCAATCAACTTTGCAAAAAGTAAATTAGGCGTAATTGTAGAATGAAATTAATCGGAATTAGAAAAATAGTTGTTTCAAAAACAAGACGAAAGAAGTTTTTGAGAAATAATTCTCCAAAAAAGAGAGCTTTCGGAAAATCTTTGAAAAAATGTAAAAGATGCGGAAGAGGAAAAGGCAGCAATATTTCTAGATACGGATTAAATATCTGTAGAAGATGTTTCAGAGAAGTTGCACAATCAATTGGTTTCACAAAATATAGATAATGGTAATGAATGATACTTTAGCACACGCATTGTCAGCAATTAATAATGCTAGCAATAGAGGTAAACAAGAACTTGAGATATATCCATCCTCTAAATTAATTGATACTATTTTAGATATACTCAAAGAAGAAGGATATATTGAAAATTTTGAAACAAAATCAACAAAAAGAGGAAAGATTACAACGGTAAGATTAAATGGTAAAATAAATAAAATTGGAGTGATCAAACCGAGGTTTTCAATAAAAATAGATTCATATGAAAAATTTGAAAAAAGATATTTACCCGCAAAGGATTTTGGAAGAATATTTATCTCCACAACAAAAGGTATTATGTCTCATATAAAAGCAAAGGAATCAAATAACGGAGGAAAGTTATTAGCATACGTTTACTAAAATGTCAACAACAAGAAGGACTAGAGTAAGAGGAACTGGATTTAGAAAGATGGGTAAATTTAGACCCGTTCTCAGATATAGAGCTAAAAAATTCATTAAACCAATGCCTATCCCTGAAAAAATCAAACCAGAAGCATTAGTTGAACTTCCAGAAGGAGTAACAATGAAAATAGATAAAAACAAAGTTACATTAACAAAATCTGAAAATAGCTTATCTCGAAAATTTCCAACATCAATGTTAACAATTTCACAAGAAAAAAATAATATAAAATTAAAAGGTAATTCACATAATGCAAAAAATAGGGCAATTGTCGGAACATTTAATGCACATATTAATAATATGTTGAAAGGATTAGAAAAACCATTTTTATATAAACTTAGAATTGCATCAGTACATTTTCCAATGACTGCAGCAATAAATAATAACATATTTGAATTAAAGAATTTCATCGGTGGAAAAAAGATAAGAAAAGCTATCATCCCTAAAGATGTAGATATAACGGTGAATGGTTCAGAAATTGAGATATCTTCCCGAGACATTGAATTAGCAGGACTTTCAGCAAATCGATTAGAACAATTGACAAGAATTGTTAAACGAGATCGTAGAGTTTTTCAAGACGGAATATTCATAATCGAGAAACCAAGAGGTAAGTTAGAATGAAAAGATTGATGGAAATTAAATCAGCAATGAAGAAAAGACGACCTTCATTCAAACGACAAGAATTCAATAAGAGAATCAGATTAAGTAGATCAAGTTGGAGAAAACCAAGAGGAGTTGACTCCAAAATGAGAGAACAATGGGGAGGTTACAGAGCAATTGTAAAAATTGGTTATGGTACTCCTCGAAAATTAAGAGGCAGATTATCAAATGGTTTAATTGAAGTTAAAGTATCAACAGTTAAAGAATTAAATTCACTGACAAAAGATCAAATTGCAGTTATTCCAAGAAATATGGGAAATCGTCGAAGATTAGAATTACTTAAAGAAGCATTAAAATCCAAAATTTTAGTATCAAATTTCAGAAACATCGAATCAAAAATAAAAGAAATAGAATCTAATTTTGAAGCAAGAAAGAAAAGAAGACAAGAATTAAAGAAAGCAAAAGTTCAAAGATTGAAATCTTCAAAGAAACCTTTGAAATCAGATAAAAAGAAAGAAGAAAAGAAAGAAGAAAAGAAAGAAG
>Ga0206678_10000258_pt1 | contig 33205 bp, 32 predicted proteins | sample M180m12015metaG_FD_155453 | JGI IMG/M metagenome (GOLD analysis project Ga0206678, IMG submission 155453) | Ammonia-oxidizing marine archaeal communities from Monterey Bay, California, United States - M1 80m 12015 | ecosystem: Environmental > Aquatic > Marine > Intertidal zone | place: USA... | reverse complement strand
AGTTTTCTCATGGCTTGTTTATATTTTTAGAATCGGTAAATATAATAAGCCTATATGGATATAGCAAAGTTCTTCCAAACATAGACTTATCGATATATAATCAAATATCCTACCAAAGAGAATTGACATGTCAAGAGTATTATTCACAAAATCGAATTATCTTTGCATTCATAATTTTATCCATGAAAAAAACAGGCGTCTTATTAATCAATTTGGGCACACCAAACAGCCCTAAAGTGTGGCATGTAGGTTCGTATTTATTCGAATTTTTGAATGACCCAAGAGTTATCGATATCCCAAAACTATTAAGGTGGTTGCTAGTAAACATCTTAATTGTTCCATTTAGAATGTTTTCTTCTGCTAAGGAATACAAAAAGTTATGGACTAAGGAAGGCTCTCCTTTATTATTCCACAGTCAAGAACTAAAAGTAAAAGTGCAAGCTGAGTTAGGAGAAAACTATAAGATTCACCTAGCAATGCGTTACAATAAACCATCAATAAAAAAGGTGCTGAGCAAAATGGAGAAAGAACAATATGATGAAATCATTGTTCTACCTCTATACCCACAATATGCATCATCTAGTAATGGGACGGCTATTGAAGAAGTTATGCATAGCATTTCCAAATGGTGGGTAATCCCCAACATCAAAATCATATCAGAGTTTTTTGAAAATGAGGGTTATCTTGAGTCGATTAAAGCTAGAACAAATGAATTTGATTTAGACTCATACAATCACATACTCATTAGCTTTCATGGTTTACCCGCGCGTCATGTAAAAAAGGTTCATGTAGGCAATACAGATTGTGCGTCAAACAATTGCACTAAAGAAATCAACAATAACAATCGATACTGCTATCAAGCGAATGCGTATCAAACTGCACGATTATTAGCAGCTAAACTAAATCTTTCTGAAGACCAATACAGTATTTGTTTTCAATCACGATTAGATGATAAATGGCTTAAACCGTATACCGACAAAGAAGTAATTGATCAAGCTAAAGCTGGAAGTAAAAAACTATTGGTCTTGTCGCCTGCTTTTGTTTCTGATTGTTTAGAAACTACAATTGAAATTGGGGATGGATTCCAGGAGTTATTCATCGAGAATGGTGGTATGAGATTAGATTTAGTACCTAGCTTGAATGCCCACCCTAGATGGGTTAAAGCAGTAAAAGATATTATTCTTAATTCGTAACAAGTCATCAAGGTAAATCACCTGAACTAACAACCCTCATCACATTCAATATAAATTATGATTTCAGTTAACGGTATAGCAGTTGAGTTTAGTGGAGATACACTTTTTAGTGATATTTCTTTCGTAATCAATGAAAACGACAAGATCGCATTGATGGGAAAGAACGGTGCCGGAAAGTCTACTATGATGAAGATTATTGCAGGAGTTCAAAAGGCGAATCGTGGTACTGTTCAATGTCCTAATGATGCCGTAATAGCCTACTTACCTCAGCATTTATTAACTGAAGATAACTGTACCGTCTTCGAAGAGGCATCAAAAGCTTTTGCCAGTGTTTTTGAGATGAAATCAGAAATGGAGAAGCTTAATAAAGAGCTAGAAACCAGAACGGATTACGAATCAAATGAATACATGGCTATCATAGAGCGTGTATCTGAATTAGGCGAAAAATACTATTCCATAGAAGATGTTAATTACGATGCCGAAGTAGAAAAAGCACTTTCAGGATTAGGTTTCAAAAGAGAAGACTTCACTCGCCAAACCAGTGAATTTAGTGGTGGTTGGAGAATGCGAATTGAATTGGCTAAAATCCTTCTTCAAAAACCCGACTTAGTTTTATTGGATGAGCCAACCAACCATATTGATATAGAATCGGTATTTTGGTTAGAAGACTTTTTACTGAATAAAGCCAAAGCAGTAATTGTGATCTCTCACGATAAGGCTTTTATTGACAACATCACCAATAGAACCATTGAGGTTACTATGGGGCGTATATATGACTACAAAGCGAACTACTCACATTATCTTCAATTGAGAGAGGAACGTAGAGAGCAGCAAATAAAAGCATTCAATGAGCAGCAGAAATTCATTGCCGACAATAAAGCATTCATAGAACGTTTTAGAGGAACCTATTCAAAAACGAATCAGGTAAATTCTCGCGAAAAAATGCTAGAGAAGTTAGAAATCTTACAAATTGACGAAGTCGACAATTCTTCTTTAAATCTAAGTTTCCCTCCTTCTCAACGATCTGGTGATTACCCCGTGACTGCAGACGATTTATCAAAATCTTATGGCGATCATATAGTATTCAAAAAAACCAATTTATCCATTGCCCGTGGCGAGAAAGTGTCGTTTGTAGGAAGGAATGGAGAAGGGAAATCTACCATGATCAAAGCTATTATGGGTGAAATAGATTTTGAAGGTTCTTGTGGGTTAGGTCACAATGCTAAAGTGGGTTATTTCGCACAAAACCAAGCCTCTTTATTAGATTCTGAACTAACGGTATTCCAAACAGTAGATCAAATTGCCAAAGGCGATGTAAGATCACATATCAAATCTATTTTAGGAGGGTTTATGTTCTCTGGAGATACGATTGATAAAAAAGTCCGTTTCCTTTCTGGTGGTGAGAAAACGCGCTTAGCGATGGTAAAACTCCTATTAGAACCTGTTAATGTTTTAATACTCGATGAACCTACTAATCACTTAGATCTAAAATCTAAGGATGTACTAAAGCAAGCCTTATTAAATTTTGATGGAACTATAATCTTAGTTTCTCACGATCGTGATTTCCTTCAAGGCTTATCTAATAAAGTGTTTGAATTTAAAGACCAAAGAGTCATTGAGCATTTCGAGACTATTGATGAGTTTTTGATTCGTAATCGTGTAGAGAATACGAAACAGCTGAATTTGGTTTAACTAAATAGAATTGAGCTATCAGCAATTACGTTTATTGGAGGTAGATTTAAAAACATCATTTTCAAATCTTCAAATTGATGATTTTCAAATTGCTAAAACTTCCACTTCTCTGACCTCACCATCAGCTAGGTCACCTAAAGAAATTGCTCCGATTCGTACTCTTATTAAACGCAAAGTTGGAAAGCCTACGGCAGAAGTCATTTTACGGACTTGTCTGAATTTACCTTCGGTAATAATAATTGAAACCCACGAAGTTGGTCCGTGCCTATCGTCTCGAACTCTTCTCGATCTTTCTGGGAAATCTGGTTTGGGTTCTAAGCGAAATGCTTTTCCAGGAAGTGTTGTGTATTTCTCACCATCCACACTTATTTCTACTCCTGATTGTAGCAGATTAAGAGCTGTATCAGTTATCAATCCATCAAGCTGAACATAGTATTCCTTTTCAACAGATTTACTTCGGACTTGCTCACTAACTTTCCCATCAGTCGTAAGAAAAAGTAAACCTTCAGACTTCTCATCTAAGCGACCAATCGCCATAGTTTTATCAGGAAAATCGTAAAAAGCTCCAAGTAGTTTAGTCTTCTTTCGTCCCGTTTGATTGTATACAAACAGCGAAAGATAACCATAGGGTTTATTTAAAATAAAATGTAGCTGTTTTGTCATCGATGAAAACCGTGACTTAACGGATATTTCGTATTCCCTCGTACACAACTACACTAACTGCATTGGCAAGATTTATACTGCGAACATGCTCACTAAAAAGAGGGATTTTATACGTTTTATCAGCATTCTCATCAGTAATATGCTTTGGCAAACCTTTAGACTCCTTACCGAAGATTAAAAACAAATCATCTTCGTAATCTACAGACCAATAATCTTGCGCACCGTGACTAGAAAAATAGACCATTTTCTTACCAGTATTCTTGGCATAAAAGTCTTCTATACTATCGTAGATAGTAAGTGAAATATGTTTCCAGTAATCCAGTCCAGCACGTTTCACCCTTGAGTCATCAAGTTCAAAACCAAAAGGTTTTACCAAATGTAAATTAGAACCAGACGCTAAACTCAAACGTCCAACATTACCTGTGTTATTAGGAATCTCTGGCTCAAAAAGAACAATATTTAATGCCATTATTTACGTCTTCTCTTACTACGTCTGTTGGCAATAATATCACCTTTTGTTTGAGACTTTTTATATTTCTTCGCCAACTTGGCTCTATAAGAACCACCTGTATTGACTTGTTGATTCTTTTCACTTTTTTCGTGAAAACCAGTATTTCTGACGGTTGTTTCAGTGCTACGGTTTTTACTAATCTTAGCTATATCACGCTCTTCAGGTAAAAGTTGCTCATTTACTTCCACGTCCAATGGGAAATCTACTTGAGGGATTTTGTAATCCATTAAAGACTGTATAGAATTTTTTGCTACTTCTTCTTTATCCGTATAGAAAAGAATAGAATTCCCTTTCTCCTCCGCTCTACCTGTACGACCAATACGGTGCATATAGTTTTCTGCGTATAATGGAGTATTGAAATTGATTACGTGTGAAATCTTGTCTAAATCCAATCCACGCGCCATTACATCGGTAGATACTAAGATTCTGTTTTCACCCGAATCAAATTGCTTTATAGATCGAATACGGTAATTCTGAGTTTTATTAGAGTGAATAACACAAAGCTCTGACGCATATTGCTCTTCGAGGAATTCGAAAACCATATCGGCATGTTTCTTATTCGGAACAAAAACCAATACCTTACTATACTCTTCTTTATCCATAAGGATAAAATCGAGTAAGTTTAGTTTGGTATAGAAGTTCTTAACTCTATAACACTCTTGAGAAATATTATTTAGTGGTGTACCACTTACAGCAATCGATATTTTCTTTGGCTTGATAAAATAATTATCTATCAATGCATCCACATCTTCGGTCATTGTAGCCGAAAACATAATATTTTGTCTACGCTCAGGAAGAATAGAGAAAATGTTAGCAAGCTGAATTCTAAAACCTAAATCCAACATTACATCCACCTCATCAATAACCAACTGCTTTACAGTTTTTAATTGAAGCGCTCTACAAGCAGCCAAATCGTATAAACGCCCTGGAGTAGCCACAACTATATCTACACCTTGTGCGCAGGCTTTCTTTTGCGTATTGATGTTCGTTCCACCATACACACCAACAACACGCACATTCATATATTTTGCAAACTCCACAATTCGCTCTACAACTTGTAAAACCAATTCACGAGTAGGCACCAAAACTAATACTCTAGGCGTATCAATTTTTTGAAACTTAATATCCTGAAGTATAGGTAACATATAGGCTAGAGTTTTCCCCGTACCTGTTTGTGCTATACCTACAACATCTGCTCCCGAGCGAACTACAGGAAAAGATTGTTCCTGAATTGGCGTTGGTTTAGCAAAGCCTAATTCATCAATTGCATTGCGCAGTTGCTTCGTTAGTGTTAAATTTTCAAAAGTGCTCATCAAAAAAATATTTTTGCAAAAATAGGGATATAATACTTAAGTGTTCTACTTAATGTAAGGAATAGCTAGAATTCTACTCTGTGTAGAATCAATCCTGAAGAAGGTGCAATATGTCTTACTTGCATTCCTTCGTAATTAGAAAGACTTTCTTTTAAATCTTCAATAGACCAAAGCCCTCTTCCTACATCTACTAAAACACCAACCATTAAGCGTACTTGATACCTTAGAAAACCTTTTGAGCGTACTTTAAACACATAGGCATCACTTGGACTATAAGCATCAACAAAACGAGTATTTTCTTCTATTACAGAAAGTAAAACCTCGCGTTCAAAAATAGTATTCTCACTAGGCTTACTTGCATAGCGTTTAAAATTATGGACTCCCATAAATAGCTGGGCTGCCTCTTGCATTAATTCGACATTTAGCTGCTCACCAAAATCTCTAATTAAGGGTGCATTAAAAGGATGAGATTTCTCTCCACTAGAAAAATAGTAGTGGTATTCTTTAATTTTGGAATGTTGAATAATATTGAATTCAGCATCCACAACTTCTACAGATTTTGTTCTTATATCTGAAGGCAACTCTTTATTCAATCGATTTAATAAGGGTTCGGTCTCAAAAGATTCATTCACAAAAAGCTCAAATGCAAAATCATCTGCCGAAACTTTAGCATCTGTTCTTCCACATCCTAAGGTTTTAAAATCTTCGTGCCCCAAGATAAAGTGCATTGTTTTATCTATCATCCCTTGCACAGACTTCAAATGAGCTTGCTTTTGCCAACCGTGATAACGGAAGCCCAAAAACTCGATTCTAATTAAATAATATGAAGTCCATTTTGCCATTTACTATAAATAGAAGTTAAGAATATAAGGATTTAGAAAAGTTGAATACTTGAATCGAGGTGCCAAACTCCAACGATTACAGACCAAAGTCCATCGACAAATCATTACCAATCTATCGGTTGATAATCTTTTAAGAATTTACCGCACCAATGTTTCCTTGTATTTATTCCATCAATCAATGGATCGAGAACACGGGCAGCACCATCAACAATATCTAAAGGTGGTTGAAAATCGTGTTCCTCAACTTTTTTATTTGAAAGCTCTACTGGATCTTCATCAGTTACCCAACCAGTATCTACAGCATTCATAAACACACCATCTTTAGCAAAACTCGTTGCAGAAGTATGCGTCATCATATTCAATGCAGCCTTAGCCATATTGGTGTGCGGATGACGATCTTCTTTTTTGAATCTATGGAACTTCCCTTCCATCGCCGACACATTAATAATGTGTTTCATTCCTGTATTGTCCTTTTTCATTAAGGTAGAAAGTCTGTTACACAAGACAAATGGAGCTACAGCGTTTACCAACTGAACTTCAATCATTTCAGTGGTTTCTATTTCCCCTAATCTCAATCTCCAACTATTGGTCTTACGCAAGTCTACTTGTTGTAAATCAACATCTAACTCTCCTTCTGGAAATACTTCCGCAGGACGTAAAGAATTGTCAAAACTATAAGGAATTTGAGATAACTGAGCTGAAGAACTTAAACCAATTCCTGGTTCAGGACCATGCCATGCAATAGGTAAATTATTATTCTCTCCTTCCGAAGTACTTTGACCTAAAGCGTGAAGTTCATTCACACATAAATTATGATCCTTAAGAAGCTCCTTTGCAAAGGGAGGTAATTCTTCAAAAGTAGTTTCTTCGTTATGCATTAAATGCTGATAGAATCCTGCAGGTCTTCGAACCGTTTGCGCTGCATTATTAATCAAGATATCGAGTCGACCGTATTGCTTCTCTATGAAATTACAGAAAATCTCTACACTCGGAATATGTCTTAAATCTAAACCATGAATCTTTAAACGGTGTCCCCAATCGGAAAAATCGTCTTCTTTAGAAAAACGCAATGAAGAGTCAACTGGGAATCGCGTTGTTGCAACTACAGTTGCTCCAGCACGTAATAATGTTAAAGTAATATGATAACCAATCTTCAAACGAGAACCTGTAACTACCGCCACTTGCCCCGTTAAATCGGCAGTTTGAAAACGCTTAGCGTAATTATAATCACCACAATCTGGACACATCGTATCGTAAAAATGATGAAGTTTTGTGAACATGGTCTTACACACATAGCAATTACGTGGTGATTCTAATTCACTATCAGATTCTAAATCTTTCTCTGGCATAGCCAGCATTTTTGGAGCTACAAAAATACTTGCTTCACGAGCAGAACGTATACCTGTTTCTTTCCGAGCGTGCTTATCACGTTCAATCATCTTACGCTTAGCTGCTTTCTTAGCGTCCTTTCTGCGTCGATTATGCTCATCTTTATTAGGACGAGATAAGGAGCCCGCAGCTTTCATAAGAGCAACACGCTTATCCTCAGCTATATCAAATAACTGATTAGTATCTCCTACTAGCTTTTCTAGCGTAGAAATACATTTATCAATCTCCTCTTGACTAAGGTTTGCTTTAGTCTCTTCTTCTATAGGTAACATCAACTCAAATTTAGGGGACAAAGATAGTGAAACGTTAGGCGTAAATGGTTAGACGTAAGATGTAAAAGGTTAGACGGGAATTATGAATTCTGAGTCATTGAAAAGACTACTCTACTTAGAGAATATAAAGTGTATATAGACCTGATAACTAAAAAAAGGGCAACCTAAATAGATTGCCCTTTTGTGTAGTTTAAGAAAAACTTATTTTTTCTTTTTTGCTGCTTGTTGCTCTTTCATCATATTCTCTAAACGAGCTTGAAACTTAGATTTTCCTTTTACAGGAGTTGTCTCTTTTTTCGCTTCCATCTTAGCTAATAATGCAGAGTCATCTGTCATACCCGCAATCAATTTTTGCTGACCAAAAGTAATTAAGTTGGCTAAGAAGTAGTAATAACTCAATGCCGCAGCATAGTTATTCATCACTCCTAAGAAGATAACAGGCATAAAGTACATCATATACTTCATCTGCGGCATTTGCGCATTAGAAGTAGACATACTGTTACTAAACTTCATTTGCAATACTGTAGTAGCCGTCATCAATAGTGTGAACAAACTAATATGATCTCCGTAGAAAGGAATCTCAAATCCTAAATCGAAAATTGAATCATAAGTCGATAAATCGGTTGCCCAAAGGAATCCTTGCTGACGTAATTCAATAGACGCTGGGAAGAAACGAAATAAAGCAAATAGAATTGGCATTTGTAGTAGCATCGGAATACACCCTCCTAAAGGGCTTACTCCAGTCTGTTTATACAAAGCCATCGTTTCTTGCTGACGCTTCATTTGATCCTCATGCTTCTCGTTAATCGCATCGATTTGTGGTTTTAACACACGCATCTTTGCCATAGATGTATACGACTTGTAAGTAAATGGAAACAATGCCATTTTGATTAAAAATGCCATCAAAAGAATAATGATACCGTAATTTAATCCCCAAGTTTCAAAGTAATTGAAAATGTTAATTACGATGTATTTATTAATCCACCCAATAATACTCCACCCTAAAGGAATCAATTCTTCTAGACCAATTCCGAAAGATTTTAAAGTCTTAACATGATTTGGTACAAAGTACCATTCCATAGCATATGAATGGGATCCACCTTCGTAGTTAAGGTTTGCAGAAGCACTTACCGTCTTTAAATAATTATCAGAACCTGGATGAGCTTCAGTACTTAACTCAATCTCTTTAGAGATATCTGTAGCCGATAAAACGGTAGAGAAATATTGAGACTTAATAGCGATCCAATCAGAGTTTAAAACGCTTTCAAAATTATCAGAAGTAGACGACAAATAATCAACTTCACCATCCACAAAGTAGTAGGCAGAAGTATTCATCGCCTCATTGTCTCTGTTCTTTTCCTGACGAGGAACATTAACAGACCATTCTAACTCTAATGGAGTTTGCGATTGAATTAAACCATCTAATCCTACAAGATTTACATTGTAATCTACTTTATAAGAATTAGGCTCTAAAGAGTAAGCAAATTCCAAGTACTTCCCTTCCTGCACATTTAAGCGCATAGAAAGTACTTGTCTATCGCCCATTTTAGACGCTATTGTTTCAAAAACAAAATCAGACGTTTGTAAACGACGATTCTGAGACCAGAAAGTCAAATTGAAAAGAGATGAATCCTCACGAAGTAAATTTACTGGAAGAGAATCGTGTGTTTGGTAGTCTTTTAAGAATACACTTGTTACACGAGCACCCTTAGCAGCCAATTCAACTTTCACTAAGTCATTCTCTAAGTAGAATTTCTCTGAACGGTCTTCTTTACTAGCTGCATTAGCAAAAGCTCCATAAGCTTCTTGTAACTGTGATGAAACCAATGAATCTGATTCAATAGCACTAAGTGCAATTGTAGAATCAGCTTCAACTGTATTTATCACTTCATTTGAACTAGCTACTTCCTCAGTTGTAGTTTCAAGTTCCGCTTGTTCAAAACTTGCTTGGTTACTTAAGAACCAAAAAAGTATCACACCAATTAAGGCAAATCCGATTACCGAATTATAATCGGTCTTTTTTTCTTGTTGTAGCATTTAGCTTAAGCTTTATTCTTTAGTGCTGCTTTCACAAAACTCACAAATAGTGGGTGTGGATTGGCAACGGTACTTTTATATTCTGGGTGGAATTGCACTCCAACAAACCAGGGATGTTCAGGAATCTCAACGATCTCTACCAAGCCTGTTTGCGGGTTAATTCCCGTAGCTTTCATACCCGCAGCTTCATATTGCTCTAGATACTTGCTGTTAAACTCATAACGGTGACGGTGACGCTCATTGATGTTATCAGCACCATAAACGGCGTGAGCAATTGACCCTTTCTTTAACTCACAAGCACAAGAACCCAAACGCATAGTACCACCCATATTGGTGATTTTCTTTTGCTCTTCCATAATATCAATTACTGGATAAGCACTTTCAGGATTCATCTCTGCAGAATGTGCATCTGCAAAGTTGAGTACATTACGTCCATATTCTATAACTGAAGCTTGCATTCCTAAACAAATTCCCAAGAAAGGAATTTTGTTTTCTCGAGCATATTTTACAGCGTGAAGCTTACCTTCTATACCTCTAGGTCCAAACCCAGGAGCGACTAACACACCATCCATATCCTTTAAAGCTTCGGCTGCAGATGCATCGTCTAACTTTTCAGAATGAACCCAGTGTAAATTCACTTTACATCTAGACGTTGAACTTGCGTGAATAAAGGCTTCAGAAATTGATTTGTAGGAATCTTTAAGCTCTACATATTTACCTACTAAGGCAATTTCTACAGAGTCTTTAGGATTGTTAAGGTTATGAACGAATTCTTCCCAGTGTGTTATATCAGACTCACCCTTAGATTCTAAACCTAATTTATTAAGAACTACTTTATCTAGTTGCTCCTCTTTCATTAAACGAGGAACATCGTAAATCGTAGCTGCATCAATAGACTGAATGACAGATTCTGTTTGAACATTACAGAATAAAGCTAGTTTTCTACGAATACCATCATTAATCTCGTGCTCTGTTCTACAAACCAATACATCAGGGAATACACCAGATTCTTGCAATGCTTTTACAGAATGCTGAGTGGGTTTTGTTTTTAATTCGCCTGCTGCTGATAAATAAGGAATCAAAGTAAGGTGAACTACAGTACAATCGTCGGGTTTCTCCCAACACAATTGACGTACAGTTTCAACATAAGGTAAAGACTCTATATCACCTACAGTACCACCAAGTTCAGTTATAACAACGTCATAATCCCCAGAGTTACCAAGGATTTGCATACGTTCTTTAATTTCATTTGTAATATGAGGAATTACCTGAACAGTCTTTCCTAAGAAATCACCTCTGCGCTCCTTCTCTATTACCGACTGGTACACTCTACCCGTAGTAACATTATTAGCTTGAGAGGTTGGGTGATTCATAAAACGCTCGTAATGCCCAAGATCTAAATCTGTTTCAGCTCCATCTTCCGTGACATAACACTCACCATGTTCGTATGGATTAAGTGTTCCTGGATCTACATTTAAATAAGGGTCAAACTTTTGGATGGTCACTCTATAACCTCTACTTTGTAGAAGTGTTGCGAGTGATGCTGAGATGATACCTTTCCCAAGTGATGAAGTTACACCACCTGTAACGAATACGTACTTTGCTGAAGCCATTAATAAGACTATTTTCTTAGGTTCACGATGTTTTTAAACAACCTTGCAAAATTAAAAATAATCAAGCAGCAGAAGAAAGGAAATCAACTTTTTTTAAAACTGCCAATTTGCACCTAAACTAGGCATAAATGGCAACTGATCAATTCTTGAATCTGTTATCTGATCATAATAAAATATATTGGCTCTATTATACAAGTTACTGATACTAAGGCTTGTTTCTAAAACACTACGCTTAGAGAATTTGATTTGCTTTTTTATAGAAACATCTAGTCTATGGTACGAAGGCATTTGCCCCATATTATAATCCGCATATACAACCCCTAATTCATCATTCGTCTGTGTCACATCAGTTGCAATTCCACCTTCAAATGATAAATTTTCGTAGTACCCTTGAGTCATAGTAAAAGGGAATCCTGAACCAAAGTTCCAACGTGCATCAAAAGTCCAAGATTTGTCTTCTCCGAATATATATGAACCTACAAAGTTCAAGTTATGTCTTCTATCGTAATGAGGTGCATAAGTCCCAAAAGCATCTGTACGAGTAACTTTTCCTAAAGAATAAACCATCCACAGACTCGTTTGCAGGTCGTTATATTTAACCAAGAAATCTACACCTTTAGCTAAACCACTTTCTACGATAAAGTCTTTTTTAAGTTCATCTGCAACATCATAATTACTTTGATTATCCTCGTGAAGTTTATTTCTGTTCAGATTAATCAATTGACTAAAATCTTTAGCGTAAGCCTCCACATTAACCGACCATCTTTCATTTACGTCGTACTCTAAACCTACAATTAAATGTTTAGCTTTTTGAAGGTATGTAGTACGCTCCTCTCCATTTAAATATTCAGGTAAATTTGTTGTACTCGAAATGTACCCTTGAAAAAGATTGACAACCTCTCTACCAGTAGTAACAGAAATTAAGTTTTGAGAGAAAAGCCCTGCTGATGTTTTGAACCTTAGATTCTCTGTAAGATTGTATTTCAAACCTAAACGAGGCTCTAAAGACGACTCACCTAGAGATGTATAGGAATGGTAACGAAGACTAGGCTCCATCAATAACCGTGTTCCAACGTGTTTATATTTTACATAACCCGCAAACTCAGTTGTATTATCATTATGAGATACTTTTATATTCGAAGGTGTGTAAAAACTTAAGGTATTACCGAATCCTAATACCTCTATACCATATTTAACTTGATTCTCACCTTCTAAGAAATAAGTAAAATCCAAACCTGTATTAAATCCTCCGATAGAACTATTCTTAGGCTTTCCACCAACACTACCCTGCTCAGTTTCGTAACTTGAAAAGGCGAAATTACCCTCTACCAACATAGTAGATCCACTAGGGATTAAAACAAAATTACTACCAAAACCATTAGATTTCCACGAATAGTTCGTTAATGAAGAATACTTTACATCATCACCATAGTTGAAACCAAACACATTGAACTTACTTCCATTAGACCCTTTAAAAGATGCCTTGGCATATAAGTCAAGAAAGCTGTATGGCAAGCCCTCATCTCCAATGTATGAATAAATAGATTTTGATGTTTTATCTAAATAAGATGTTTTAGAAGAAATAATGAATGAACTACTAGCACCCGATTCAGTTTCTCCAAACAATGGCCCTTCTATCAATAACTTTGCACCAAAAGTACTCGCGGCAACTTTACCTGCTATTCTCTTTTTGTTACCGTCTCGAGTTTTAATATCAACTACAGATGAAATACGTCCTCCATATTCAGCACTAAAACCACCTGTATAAACATCCGCAGTTTTAATAACATCAGTATCAAAAACAGAAAACAATCCTATAGAGTGAAAGGCATTGTATAATATCATTCCATCTAGCAATACCACATTATGAATTGGCGCTCCACCTCTAATATAAAGCTGTCCACCTTGATCTCCTGTAAATACAACACCAGGCAACACCTGTAAAAACTGAGCAATATCAGGCTCTCCACCAATAGAAGGTAATTTCTTCAAGGATTTTGCCGTTAATTTAACTACCGAAGTATTCACACTAGTCTTTGCTTCCTGACGTTCTGCAGACAACTGAATGGTATTCAACTGAATACTAGACTCTTTAAGGTAGAACTTTTGATTACTAATTTTATTAGCTACAATTTCAATTGGTGTTATTAAACCATCAAAGCCAATATAAGTAACTACCAAATTGTATTGTCCAACAGGGACTTTAGATAAAGTAAAGAAACCATTGGCATCGGTTACTCCACCAATTTTAGTTCCCTCCAGCACAATATTAGAAAACATTGCTGGCTCACCAGACTCTTCTTCATAAACAAATCCACGAACTGTTCCAGTTTGAGCCAATAGCTGAGCAGTAACAAATAGTGAAACAATAAAAAGTAATACTCTATTCATAATGTTATATTTCAAGATGGCTAAGATAAAAATTAGCATCTTAATTTCTTTGCACTCACTAAGCAAGTTTCGTTCCAATTTGGTGGAAACAAAAAAAAGAGCTCATAATTGAACTCTTTTCTCCTCTAGGTCATTATTGATTAACTTCCGCAAGCTTCACAATCAGGATCATCAATAGAACATGCTTGTGGTTGATCTTTCTCTTCTAAATCACCTAACCAAGAATCAAATGAATTTTCCTCTTGTGCTTCTGCAGCAGCATTTAATTTTGATTTCTCGTTAATTTCTGACATAATTTCAATTTTATAAACGTGGTTTTTACTGTTACTAAACTATTTATTTTATGTTTTGTACCGACCAAATACTATCTATTCTTATCAACATTCCAGAAGTCTTATTTTTAAGGAATTCTGGGAACTTATTAACCGTTTGGTTTAGTTTGTTGATTCTTAATTCGTCAGAATGATATTTAAATATATTGTACCAGCAATAATTCATTGCATAACATTAAATTATTTCACCAATTGAGTGAAATGAAAATAGACAAATACATCAGCTTACTACATCATTGAAAATTTTATATTTGTTGCAATTCCAATTCCATGACACACGAACAAGCTTTAGCTGACTTAAAAGCGAAAAAATACAATTCTATCTACTTTTTAGCTGGAGAAGAAACTTTCTATATAGATCTGATTAGCGATTATATAGAAAAGAATATTCTTGATGAAGATGAGAAAGGATTTAATCAAACCGTAATGTATGGTAGAGACGTAGAAATTGGCGCTTTAATTTCTGCAGCTAAACAGTTCCCGATGATGTCGGAAAACACCGTGATAATTGTTAAGGAAGCTCAAGACTTAAAAAATATTGAGGAATTAAAGTCCTATGTAGATCAACCACTCAACAGTACTTTATTAGTACTGTGTTATAGAGGTAAAAAAATTGATAAACGTAAAGCTTTGTACAAGAGTCTGCAAAAAAATGGGCTCTACTTAGAAAGCAATAAACTCTACGAAAACAAAATCCCCGAATGGATTAAAGGGTATTTAAGAGCAAAAGATTATACTATAGGAAATAAAGCCTCGGCTATGTTAACCGAGTTTTTAGGAACCGACTTATCAAAAATTTCTGGAGAACTCGACAAGCTTTGTATTCTTGCTCACAAAGGATCGGAAATTAATGATGCACTAGTAGAAGAGAATATCGGAATTAGTAAGGATTACAACAATTTCGAATTGCAAAATGCTGTAATGAATAAGGATCTTTTAAAAGCCAATCGAATTATTAAATACTTCGAGGCGAATTCAAGAAAGAACCCTATCGTAGTTACCTTATCTGTTCTCTACAATTTATTTAGTAAGGTTTTAATTTACCACGGTTTAACAGATAAAAACCCACAGTCAGTAGCAAGATGTTTAGGTGTAAATCCTTATTTTGTGAAGGACTATCAGAAAGCTGCTCAGAACTACAGTCTTAAGAATTCTGTAAAAGCCTTAGACTTACTGCGCGATGCTGATATGAAATCTAAGGGTTATAACAACCCTTCTACTTCTCAATCAGATTTATTGAAAGAGTTGGTTTATAAGCTTTGTTATTAAAACTATTGTCTTTGGTACTAAGTATAAAACAATAATTATTAGCACTTAACACCTAACTCTCTAATCAAAGCGTAAATGTTTAACGGTTAGTCCTTGATTTTTCAACTCCATTAATGAGTCGATTCCGATTTGAATATGATCTTTCACAAATTCTTGAGTCACCTTTATATCACTTTCAGATGTTTTCACTCCTTCTGAAACCATGGGCTGATCTGAAACTAAAAGCAAAGCTCCACAAGGGATATGATTTACAAAGCCAACCGTAAAAAGTGTAGCGGTCTCCATATCAATCCCCATACATCGGCTTTCTCTTAAATACTCTTTAAATTCTTCATCATGTTCCCACACTCTTCTATTAGTGGTAAACACAGTTCCAGTCCAATAATCTCGGTCGTGATTTCTTATCGTTGTAGAAATAGCTTTTTGCAAAGCAAAAGAAGGTAAAGCAGGGATTTCTGATGGTAAGTAGTCATCAGAGGTACCTTCTCCTCTAATTGCTGCAATCGGCAGAATTAAGTCACCTAATTTATTCTTCTTTTTAAGTCCTCCACATTTCCCTAAAAACAAAACAGCTTTAGGTTGAGTCGCACTTAGCAAATCCATTATTGTAGCAGAATTTGCAGAACCCATACTAAAGTTAATCATGGTAACCCCATTTGCTGTTACATTAGGCATCGCTTTATCTAAACCATTAATCTCACAATTATGAATTTGAGCAAACTCATTTAAATAGTGCTGAAAGTTAGTGAGCAATACATAATCACTCATATCAGACAATTCAATTCCAGTATAACGAGGCAACCAATTTTCTACGATTTCATTCTTGCTTTTCATATTCTTTGATTTGTATTTAATGTATATTCGTTTTTTAATTATTTATATGCAGGAACTAAATTTACCTAATTATTCTTTAAAGCTCAAAAAGGAAGTAAACAAGACCTTTATATTCGATCCTATTCGAAAGAAATATTTAGTTCTGACACCAGAAGAATGGGTTCGTCAAAATTTTATTCAATTTCTAATTCAAGAGAAAGGCTATCCTGCATCTCTAATGGCTGTAGAAATGGGGATTGATGTCCTTAACACAAAAAAACGTTGCGATATTGTTCTTTTCAATAATGAGGGTAAAGCACATATTATTGTAGAATGCAAAGCCCCTTCAATAAAAATAGCTCAAGACACATTTGATCAGATTGCGCGTTATAATATGACTTTGAAAACTGATTTACTTGTTGTTACTAACGGAATAGATCACTTTACCTGCATAATGGATCATATAAATGAACGTTACCAGTTTTTGAAAGATATTCCGCAATATAAAAAGTACTAGGTGGTTGGTGAATGATGGATGATTTAATTCCATCTTTAAAATATGGAAATGATAAAAGAAGAATTCAAAATTGCTAGTAAAGCTGAAAACGATCGTTTGGTGGCTAAGATATTAGCAGATAAGAATTTCTTTTATACCACATTCGAAATAGCATTAAGCACCGACTACCCAATTGCATGGCGCGCATCCTGGTGTTTACACAAAGCTATACCTAAATACAAAAACGAAATCATAGCTGATATAGATAGGATTTTCAAAGCCTTCCCTTCTTTTTCACATCATGGACAAAAAGGAAGCTTTATTCGTATCCTCAAAAACATTGACTTTGATCCCGAGAATGCTGGAAATGTAATCGACTGCTGTCTAAATCTATTACGCGAGGAGAAAGTACCTGACTATGTTAAATTCTATAGTATAGAACTTTTGGTGAAAATTGCTCATAAAATCCCTGAATTAAAAAGTGAATTTGCTTATTCTATAGAAGATGTGATTCCGACAGGGAAAACCTATATGATAAAGGTGAAAGCGAAGACATTACTTAAAGAACTTAGAGAGTAAAAAATAGTTTTAAGTTCTAAGTGGTGAGCTTTAAGTTAAACTCAAAACTTAATTATTATGTGTGAAGAAAAATTCGACTGGAGTACCGTACAAAAAAAAGGTATACGTAGAATGTGACATTCAAACGGTATCGAACGCCTGGCTGAAGGTTGATGGATTAAACCAATGTTTTTTGCGCGAAGCAGTATATAGTTCCATATCTGGAGAAAAAAGAATAGATACATTTCAAGTAGGTGACTCCTATATCTGGCGTTGGCATGGTTATGCCGACGATATAAACGAAACCGGTGAGGTAAAATCTTTAAGTCCTTTTGACTTTTCTTTTAGTTTTTCAGGTAAGAGTATTTGCTCTGTAAAAATTGAAGAGCTAAAAACAAGAACACTTCTTACACTCACCCAATCTAACATTCCTACCAATGAGAAAGGAAAATCCAATTATCATTTGGGTTGCTCTAATGGCTGTACTTTTTACTTAACCAATCTAAAATCTGTTTTAGAAGGTCTAAACCACCTTCTAAATAAAGATGAAAGTATGCAAGGATTGACACATGCTTAATTTTGTATATTGATCTGAATATAAATGGGAATAACTCTAGCTATACAAGCTTGGGTACCATTTGAAGATATCCTTTAAAATAGTATATTCAAGAACTACTTAAATTCAGAAAAACATGAATGACTCATAAATATCTGTTTGTCTTGTGGACTCTGTTGCGACGGTACCTTGATTGGTTTTGTAGAGTTCGACAGTGAAGATATCCCTGCAATGAGAGAATTGATGGATATTGAGACTGTAAACGAGAATGGATTTTTTCTTCAGCCCTGCAACAAATACTGTGAAGGTTGCACTATTTACGTTCAAAGACCGAAACAATGTACTAACTTTAAGTGCGGACTTTTAAAATCTGTCGAACAAAAGGAATTGGATTTTGATTTTGCCGTTGAAACGATCAATATGGTAAAACAAAAAAAGAGCCCCATAGAAAAAAAGTTGAATACTCTTCCCTTTGAACTACAATCCCAATCATTTTACTTTAAAATGGTTGAATTAAAAAAGTTGTTAAAAAACAATAAGTCTGAATCATCATTAAGCCAAAACCATCTAGAGTTAATATCAGATCTCAAGCAGCTCGATAATTTGCTGTCAAGTAAATTTGACATCTCCTTATCTTAATAAGTAAACGATTATTAATCTATAACTTGGAGAATCAGGCACAACAAAACTTTTTTAACGTATTATATAAAATACAGACACTGCCCTATTTCTCACAAACACATACTACATGTATAATTTAACGCTAGTTTTGGGGTAAATGAAGTTCAGTTTTAACAAGTATGGTAAATCTTACAAGTTTTTCAAAACCCAAAGCTCAACTTCTTCAGAAGAACGCCAGTGTTGATCACGCTTTGATTTATCAGAAGCTGCTTTAACTAGTTTTTTAAAACATCTTTCCAGTTGAAATCTCCCACCTTCGGATAGTTCCTTCTCTATCGGATGCTCTTTAGTCACATTTGTTATTTGAGCTAAATTCGAAAATATGAGGACAAGCTTTCCATCTGGTAAAAGCCTTTGTTTAGCTTCTTCAAAGAAATCAGGGAATAGCTTTTCATTATAATAAATTGCTTCATCAATAGTATCCAGATGATGAAGTTCGGGCAACCAAGGAGGATTAAAAACAATCAATTCAGTTTGTTTTTCCCCCCTTCCAAAGAGATGACCAAAGTCTAATTCTATCTTTCTAGATAGTTTTGTATCACCCATAAACTCTGATAATCCAAAAATCGCATTAGGATTTGTATCTGTCCCAAAAACCTTTTGAAAACCATGTTTTATCATTTGTAAAGAAAGCACTCCACTCCCAATCCCAACATCTATGGCCGATTTTCTAGGTCCTTTGTAACGTTTTAACCAATTATCAAAAAGTTCTAAATGTTCGAAACGTGTAGGAAAGTAAGTACCGTAATAGGGGTGTATTTTATTTCGAAGTACTGGAATATAAATTCCGTTTTTATACCACTGCCAAGAACTATTTAGCCCTTGTACTTGGGGAAATGACAATAAGAAATCACAAGTTTCTGGATATAGCTTTTCAAACCAGCCTATAGAAGGAGATTTCTTTACCACCAATTTATGACCTACAATTTCTATTAAAATAAGATTTGACAGCTTACGATATTCTGACCTATATTTTCGTTGCTCCTGAAAAGACTTATTGGGAAGTGTTCTATTCAGATACGCCTTTAACTCTCTTAGGAGTAACAAACCATCATTAAAAAGCTCTGTTATTAATAAAGGTTTCCCAGCCTCCAATACTTCAATTGCATACTGAATATCTGATCCACATGTAAATGACATTACATTAATTCCAGACTCAATAGGTTCTGGTTTGTACACCTCAATATCTGTAATCATAGATTGGTTTTCCTCGAAGATAAGCAATCCTTTCTCCCAACTAATGGGACTTATTTAGTTAATCAAAATCATTTATATTTCAATATATTCTAATTCTATCGGAAGAGCAAAAATGAAAGAGTATCTTGAACTCTTAATAGTATTTTGAATTTTCAAAAAGAAAACTGCTAATGCAAAACCTTGAAGTCGTAGAGGAGAATAAAGATTTTATAGTCGTAAACAAAATGGCTGGACTTATAAGTGAGAAAAGCCCTTATGAGGATTGCACTGTTGAGGTTCAAGTTTATAATCACCTATTAAAAAGCAAGCGTAAGCCCTATATTGGAGTAATCCATAGATTAGACCGTGTTACCAGTGGTGTATTAGTTTTTGCTAAGAAAAAAAGAATTCTTGTGGAGTTTAATGTGCTGTTTAGTAACCGGAAAGTTCAAAAAACGTACTATGCAATTGTTAAAAACAAGCCACCAAAGAATATGGAAAGCTTAATTAATTTTCTCGTGAAAAATAACCTAGAGAAAAGAGCCGATATAGTCCAATCGAAATCAAAAGACTCCTCAGAATGTATGCTCTCCTATCAAGTTATAGGCAAAAACGACTTTGGTTATCTATTAGAAGTAAAACCAAAAACCGGTAGATTTCATCAAATAAGAGCTCAACTAGCACATATAGGACTCCCAATTATTGGAGATGAAAAGTATGGATCAGATCAAGAATACTACCCGCTATCTATCTGCCTTCATGCAAGGGAATTAAGCTATCAAGTTTCTGGCTCTAATGAGTTCAAAACCTTTAAAGCACCTTTGCCGAAAAACGATTTTTGGACATTCAAAACAATCTAAACTTTTTTTTTAGAGTTCAACCAATACAAAAATTATGAGATTATTAAACAAAATCCCAACCTAGTTTAAAGTAACCGTCATCGTATTGCTAATTTGGAACCTTATGGGTGTTCTTAACTTCGCTATGCAGTGGACTATGACGGAAGCAGACATTATTGCTTTACCCGAAAACCAACAGATTTTCTATGCTGAATTTACCATATATCCAAAATAGCTTTTGCTATGGGAGTATTTGGCGGTACCCTAGGATGTGTTGCACTATTGGCGAAAAAGAAAATTGCAATGAAACTTTTCTGGATTTCATTTATTGAAATTGTCCTCCAGAAGAACCACAATCTTGGCTTAGCAAATGATAGCGAAATGCAGTCAACTATAATTGGAATGTCAAGTCTGCTTATTGTACTTACACTACTTTCAATTTATCTAACTAAAAAAGCTATTTCGAATACTTGGGTAGAATAATCTAATCAGAAAATAGTAATAAAAAAAAGCACTCTTACGAGTGCTTTTTTTTATTAATAATACTATTCCCATTCAATAGTAGCTGGAGGTTTAGAGCTAATGTCGTAGACAACTCTGTTAACACCTTTCACTTTGTTGATAATGTCGTTAGAAACTTTTGCAAGGAATTCATACGGTAAGTGAACCCAGTCGGCAGTCATACCGTCAACAGATTCAACAGCTCTAAGTGCAACTACCTTTTCGTAAGTACGCTCATCGCCCATTACACCGACCGATTGTACTGGAAGCAACATTGCTCCTGCTTGCCAAACACTGTCGTATAAACCGTGATCTTTTAATCCTTGAATAAACACGTGATCTACCTCTTGAAGGATCGCCACTTTTTCTGGAGTAATATCTCCTAAAATACGAATTGCCAAACCTGGTCCTGGAAAAGGGTGACGACCTAATAAATCGTGCGATAAGCCCATTGACTTCCCTACTCTACGTACTTCATCTTTAAACAAAGTATTTAGAGGTTCAACAATTTTCAATTTCATATAATCTGGTAAACCACCCACATTGTGGTGCGATTTAATTGTAGCCGAAGGACCACCCGTAGCCGATACCGATTCGATAACATCTGGGTAAATAGTTCCTTGAGCTAACCAAACTACATCTTGAATTTTATGTGACTCATCATCGAACACATCAATGAAAGCTCTACCAATGGCTTTACGCTTTTTCTCTGGATCAGATAAACCAGCTAAATCAGTATAAAAACGATCTTTAGCATTTACTCCAGTCACGTTTAAGCCCATACCTTCGTATTGCTTTAAAACGCTTTTAAACTCATTCTTACGCAGCAAACCATTATCAACAAACACACAGTGTAAGTTTTCGCCAATTGCTTTATTTAACAACACAGCTGTTACTGTAGAATCAACACCACCCGATAAACCAAGAACTACTTTATCATCTCCTAACTTATCTTTTAAAGAAGCTACTGTAGATTCAACAAAATTATCAGGGGTCCAGTCTTGAACACATCCACAAATATCAACCAAGAAGTTCTTTAATAAAGCTGCTCCATCTGTTGAGTGGTATACTTCTGGGTGAAACTGAATAGCATAGGTGCTTTCGTTTTCAATAGAGTAGCCTGCACATTCCACATCGTGTGTAGAAGCAATTACTTTATATCCTTCAGGAAGGGTAGAAATCGTATCACCATGACTCATCCATACTTGAGAACCGTTTGGAACTCCTTTTAATAAAGGATGTGTTTCTTCAACAAAAGATAAATTCGCACGACCGTACTCACGAATTTTTGAAGGCAATACTTCGCCACCAAATTTATGAGCCAAATGCTGTGCTCCGTAACATACGCCTAACAAAGGCAATTTACCTTTGATACCATCCAAATTTGGAATAGGCGCATTCTCATCGCGTACAGAAAATGGAGAACCCGAAAGGATTACACCCTTTAAATTGTCAGTCAATTCAGGAATCTTATTGTAAGGATGAATCTCACAATAAATGTTCAATTCTCTCACTCTACGCGCAATTAACTGCGTGTACTGAGAGCCAAAGTCGAGGATTAATATCTTTTCTTGCATAGCTGCAAAATTACTACAATTTATAAAATGAACAACCTTAAATTGATTTGATATTATCTGTTTTTACGAATTGATAAATTCACTCTAAAACATGGATAAATACAGGGCTTTTACAAATGTTAATTATCCAATCTATTCCCCTATCTTTGCGGCTTAGATATACAATATGACCTTCAAAGATCTCGGAATCATCGAACCCATCCTAAAAGCTCTTGAAGCAGAAGGATATACTCACCCAACTCCAATTCAAGAACAATCTATCCCTATCCTACTGGAAGGAAAAGATTTATTGGGCTGTGCTCAAACAGGAACAGGAAAGACTGCGGCTTTTTCCATCCCTATCATTCAGCACATTCACAATGAGGAAGTTCACGAAAAAGGCAGACGTAAGGTTAAAGCCCTTATTGTTACCCCAACTCGTGAATTGGCAATTCAAATTGGAGAGAACTGTACCAAATATGGAAAGTTTGCGGGTGTAAACAATACGGTGATTTTTGGTGGAGTTAAACAAAGCACTCAAACCAGAGCATTGCGCAATGGTGTTGACATTTTAGTTGCAACACCTGGGCGTTTATTAGATCTAATGAATCAAGGTTACATCTCTTTAAAGGATGTTAAATACTGTGTTTTAGATGAAGCTGACCATATGTTAGATATGGGATTCATTCACGATATTAAAAAAGTGATTGCTGCTTTACCTAAGCAAAGACAATCACTTTTCTTCTCGGCTACTATGCCACAATCTATCGTTAAACTATCGCAATCTATTTTAGGTACGCCTGAAAAAGTAACGATAAAACCAGAACAAGCGACAGCCGATAAGGTAGAACAAGCTCTTTATTACGTGAGTAAAAAGAGTAAAACTAAATTATTGGTTCATCTTATTCAGCAAAACGAAATTGATTCAGTTTTGGTTTTCTCACGCACCAAGCACGGAGCGAACAAAATTGTAAAGCAATTAGATAAAGTACAAATTAAGGCGGAAGCTATTCACGGAAACAAATCTCAAGGAGCAAGACAAAGAGCTCTAGAGAATTTTAAGAACCGAGAAACAAGAGTTCTTATCGCTACAGATATTGCCGCACGTGGTATTGATGTAAGTCAGTTAGAATTGGTTATCAATTTCGACTTACCTAATATTCCGGAAACTTATGTTCACCGTATTGGTAGAACAGGTAGAGCGAAAAACTCGGGTATTGCCATTTCTTTCTGCGATATTGAGGAAAGACCTTACCTAAGAGATATTCAAAAGTTAATTGACTTTAAAATCCCTGTGGTTACCAAGCACCCTTTTGCCGATGAGGTAGAAGAACTTCCAACGAAGAAAGCACCAACCAGAGGACAGAAAAACCACACTAAAGCACAACGTAGATCTGGTGGCTCGGACAACAGATCGAGTGATAGAAGAGCTAATAGTTCAGAAAATCGTGCTGGTGGGAACAGAAACTCAAACTCTAATGGCTCTGAAAACAGAAGCTCAGGAAGTTCAGACAATCGTTCTGGAAATAAACCTTCTGGAAACTGGAGAAGCAAAAGAAGGTAAGGTTGATATTGGTTGCTGGTTCATGGTTGTTGGTCAGACAACAATACTTTGTATCTTAGACTGGATATTACAATCTAATAACAAACAACCAAAAACGAGCAACTATAATTAATGACTTCACAGCTCATAGAAAATATTAAAATAGCCCTACAATCCATTAAAGGGCATTTGTTGCGAACGAGTATTACTGTATCGATTATTGCGATTGGTATTGCTGCTTTAGTAGGTATTCTTACTGCTATAGACTCTATCGATTATGCCCTGAACGATAATTTTTCTATGATGGGCGCCAACACCTTTACTATTCAAGATCAAGGTAGCGGAGCAAGATCGCGTGAAGAACGTAAAAAAGATAACCCCAAAATTGAATATAAGGAAGCCTTAGAATTTAAAAACAGATTCGACTACGCTGCTACAACTTCTATATCTTATCGTGCTACAGGTTCCGCCACAGTTAAGCATCAATCTGTAAAAACAAACCCTAATGTTTCTGTTTTAGGTGTTGATGAAAACTACCTTAAGGTTTCAGGTTACGAAATTGAAGTAGGTAGAAATATAAATCACCACGATATAAGTTTAAATAGTAATGTAGTATTGATAGGCCAAGACATATATGATCAACTTTTCAAATCTTCACCCAAAGCAATTGGAAAAATCATTTCGGTAAATAATAAACGAATGACCATTATTGGTGTTCTAGCCGAAAAAGGTTCGAGTATGGGAATGGGTGGTGACAGAAGCTGCATGGTTCCTATCAGTTATCTACTCAACAATGTATCCTCAAATCGTTCTGTAGCTATTAGCGTAATGGCAAATAGTAATTACGAAATTGATGCAACGATTGGTTCGGCTACTGGGCTTTTTAGAAGCATTAGGCGATTGAGACCTCTAGCGGGTCAAAACTTTGCAATTACTAAAAGTGACAGTCTTGCTAAGTCCTTAATGGAGAATTTGAAATATGTGACCAGTGCAGCTACGCTGATTGGATTTATAACTTTACTCGGTGCAGCAATTGCTTTAATGAATATAATGCTTGTGAGTGTTACCGAAAGAACCAAAGAAATTGGTACTCGAAAAGCCATAGGAGCTACTTCAAAAACCATCCGACAACAGTTCTTGATGGAAGCAATTGTTATTTGTCAGATGGGTGGTATACTTGGAATTATCTTGGGGATATTAATCGGAAACATCACTTCCATAATGATGAGTTCTGCCTTTGTAATTCCTTGGATGTGGTTAGGTATTGGTGTTATTTTATGTCTATTTGTTGGTTTGGCTTCAGGAATCTACCCTGCTATTAAAGCTTCAAAATTAGATCCTATTGAAGCACTGAGACACGAGTAACTGATTGATTTGGCGATTGACTAATGAGTCTTCGACAAGCTCAGACTGACAGTATCTGAAGGGTGGAATAATTGTCATCCTGAGTTTATCGAAGGATAAGGCAATCAATCCAGTATTCCAACTCAAAACTCATCAACCGATAACTATCGAGATAAAACTCAAAACTTCATCATTACGCTTGCAATTGCTTTTTCACCTTTTCCCAATACACATCCATTTCTTCAAGATTCATATCTGATAAGTTTTTATCGTCCGCATGAATCGAATCTTCCATGGCTTGAAAACGCTTTCTAAACTTCTTATTGGTCCGCTCTAAGGCATCTTCGGGGTTAAGGTCTATATGACGTGAATAGTTTACCAGAGAGAATAAGAGGTCACCGAATTCAGCTTCCATCTTCGTTTTATCATCAACTGCTACTTCAGCTTCAAATTCAGCGAGTTCTTCTTTTACCTTATTCCAAACATCTTTTTTATTTGCAAAATCGAAACCTACACCCCGAACTTTATCTTGCATACGAACTGCTTTCACCAAAGCCGGCAAAGAGGTTGGGACTCCTTCTAAAACAGAACTCTTCTCCCCTTTTTCTTTCAACTTTAATTTCTCCCAGTTGCGCTTTACCTCTTCCTCATCTTGCACCTTTACATCACCATAAATATGTGGATGACGGAAAATCAACTTCTCACAAATCCCATTAAGAACATCAGCTATATCGAAAGCCTTCTTCTCAGAACCGATTTTAGCATAAAACACCATATGCAAAAGAATGTCTCCAAGTTCTTTCTTCACCTCTTCTAGATCATTCTCTAAAATGGCATCACACAACTCATAAGTTTCCTCAATGGTTAAATGACGTAGGCTGTCCATGGTTTGTTTCTTATCCCAAGGACATTGTTCTCTTAACTCATCCATTATATCTAAGAGCCTTCCGAAAGCTTGTAATTTATCTTCTCTTGTATTCATTTGGTAGTAGATTTCTGGTTGTTAGTTTTGGGTTGTATGTGCTAGAATTAAAAATCATTTTCCAACAACTAACACAATCAACAAACAACTATTTTAAAGCTTCTAATTCTGACTTCACAAAATCGGCTAGTTCTTTTACATAATCAGCAGAGAAATCAAATTTGATATCTGCTGTAGCATAAATATCACCAATAGACTTTGTATACCCTAATTTCAATGCATTGTCATAGTTATCTAGAGCTTTCTCAGCATTCTGCTTATAGTTTCTCCAAACAGCTATAGCACCTAATTGAGCCATTCCGTATTCTATATAGTAAAAAGGTACTTCATAGATATGTAACTGACGCTGCCAAGCAGTTTTTTGATACTCTTCGTACGAAGACCAATCAACCATTCCAGTACCATAACGCTTAGAAATCGATTGCCATTTAGCGTGTCGTTCATCGTGCGTATGATTTCCATTTTCATACAACCAATGTTGGAATTCATCTACCATTGCGACCCAAGGTAAAGTGGCTAAAACATCTTGCAACTGCTCTTTTCTAGCTCTTTTCCACGCTTCTTTATTACTAAAGAAAACATCCCAGTGTTCCATAGAAATTAGCTCCATACTCATTGAAGCTAATTCAGCAACTTCTGATGGGGTGCTTTTAAAAGCTGTAAGCTTCATATCTTTGGTGTAGAAAGAATGAATTGCGTGCCCACCTTCGTGGACCATAGTTACCGCATCTCTTAATAAACCTACTGCATTCATATAAATAAATGGAACGCCAGACTCGTAAAGTGGATACATAAATCCTCCAGGAGCCTTACCTTTTCTTGAAACTAAGTCAAGGTGTCCCATTTCTTTCATCTTACGTAAGCAATCTCCATAATAAGGACGAATCTTGTCGAAACATTCTATACACTTGTCCAAAAGCTCATCACCACCATCAAATGGTTTTAAAGGCTCATTTCCTTTTGGATCAACCGACATATCCCAAGGCTTTAAAATGGCTAAACCTAAATCTGCCTTACGCTCCTTTTGAATAGCTGCAATAAGAGGAACAATTTCCTTTTCTATAGATTCGTGGAAATTGAAACAATCTTCTTTGGTATAATCAAAACGCCCCATTGATTGGAACTTATAATCACGGAAATTCTCAAAGTCAGCATTCTTAGCTACTTTCTGTCTTTTCTCAATAAGTTCATCTAAAAGAACATCTAAACGCTCTTTATCTTCTATTCTACGTGCATTTACTTTTTCAAAAGCTTCTTTACGTTTTGCTCTGTTTGTGTTTTTGAGATAAACTGAGGCTTGTTGTAAAGTCTTTTCCTCCCCATCGATAGTTACCATCATTTGAGCTGAAATCTCACCAAACTTTTGGGCTTTATTGGTCAGCTCTGTAAACAAAGGAATATTCTCCTCTCTATATAGTTTGATGTCATTCTTTACAGAACGCAAATAGATATAGTATGTTTCGGCATCTAATTCCTTCAAATAAGGCGATTCCACAAACTTGGCGTTAAAACCATGATCGTATGGCGCAGTATTTGGACTGATTTTTTCAACAAAAAACTGAAATGATTTTTGAAGATCTTCATCTGTAGTATCAATATTCATTTTGATATAACGCCAAGCCATATCTTCTTCAAGTACAGCTTCAAGCTCAGATCTATCTTGCATCCATTTTTTTAAAGCTCCAACAGAATTTAGTTCTCTCAGTTTTAAATCTTCAAAATAGGTTTGGATTTGCTTCCAGCTTGTAATCGTTATATCTTCAGGTAAAAAGTTTCTCATCTTAGATAAATTCAAATAAAAAAAGGCTCCATATGGAGCCTTCAAAAATACGTATTTTTTAATCTTATAATCGACTATTCCTTTTTAGCTTTTGGCTTTGCTTTAGCCTTTGCCTTAAGTTTATGTTTAGCTTTTGTTTTAGTTTTTGTTTTTTCTTCTACAACTTCAGCTTCCTCTACTGTTTCTTCAATAGTTTCTACAGCCAAACCAGCTTTTTGAAGTGTATTGTACCAGGACACAACTTTCTTGATATCTGATGGATAAACACGATCCTCATCAAAATCCTCTAAAACACCTCTAAAGTATTCTGTTAATACATTTGCAGATGATTTATGACCGATAGTAGTTTTACCTTCTTCATTCACTCTAATTTTATCTAAAACATTTACCAAAGGAATTTCCTCTGTATACGTATAGATAGCGATATCTTGAAGCGCACTCATTTTTGAAGTTGAGTTCATAGCAACTTTTTTATTGTCTGCTAATCCTTCTACAATAACACCATTTTTTGTTTGTCCTACTACCTTGTAAAGGCCTGGCTTACCTGTAACTGCAATAATTCCTTCTACGTTCATTTCTTATGTATTTGTTGCTGGCTATTTAACAATAACTATACCAGAGCTCGTGTTTAATCCACATCCTGTAAGCTGAATTGTGTAGTAACCTTGTGTTAAGTTATCTAAGTCAAAATTTCTTTTCTTCACATTTGCATCTGCTAAAAAATCTTCGCGATGATACAACTTTCCTAAGACATCGAAAACAGATATTTGATAATTTCCACTTTCTATAAAGTTGAAATTGATAACAAATTCACCATTAGATGGATTGGGAACAAACTTCATTAAAGGTTCCTTAGTTCTATCATACTCAAATGCGGCTAATAAATTTAACCTTCCTATACCGAGCAGATTCTGATAATCACTATTTGTACTATTAATATTATCAGATGTATGAATAATTCTATATCTAATTTCTTGAGCAGATTCATTAACAAAATAAGACCTTAACAGTATTGCTGCACTAGAAACTACTGCCGCTGCAACTGAAGTCCCACTCTTATACGAATACTGATCTTGCACATAAGGACCGTAAATGGACTCTCCAGGAGCTGAAATTTCAAAAGAAGATCCGTAATTCGAAATAGCAATTTTTTCATCGCTCTCACCTACTGCACAAACACCAATAACATCTTCTAAAGCAGCAGGATAAACGGTTGTATTCAACCCCTCATTCCCCGCTGATGCGACAACCAACACATCCATAGAATCGGTAACATATGCAATAATATCTGCCTCAGCCTGACTAAACTCAAGACTCCCAAATGAGCAGTTGATCACCTTTACACCCATTTGTGCAGCATAAGCGATTCCCGCATTTGTATCAATTATCTGTCCTGATGAATTGGTAATCTTTACAGGTAAATACCTACAATTAAATGCTGAAGAAGACGTTCCTATTGCATTGTCGGTACTTGCAGCTACGATACCGCAAATGGTAGAACCATGAGCTGCAAAACTTAAACCATCCACCATTGGATCATTATCATTCGAACCAAAATCCCAACCATAGTAATTGTCAATATAACCATCAGCATCATCATCTAATCCATTTATAGGGTCATCGTAATTATAGGCGAGATTATCTTGTAAATCTTCGTGGGTATAATCTACACCCGAATCTACAACCCCAACAACAAAAGAGCTATCGCCTTGAGTGAAATCCCAAGCGGATTCAGCTTTAATCTTATCTAAATACCACTGATTTGTATAAAATAGATCTGAGGGAGCATAGTGCAAAGCCTGTTTTCTGGTTGACTCCCAATAAAGAATAGCTCCAGACTGAACCAAAGTATCTAATAGCTTTTCATCGGAAACTTCAACCGTCAAAAAGGAAGAAAAGAAAGTTTCCTCTTTCAACAGATTATCATAATTTTTCATTACTGCTACACCTTTTTCAATAAGCTCAGAAGCTGCGAAATTTGAATTTAAGCGAACAGTATAGATATGCGATTCTTGTGCCTTTAAAAGACCCACGATAAAAGACATCGTAATAAGAAGTCGCAAACACATCTTATTTTTGGAACTGATTAATTAATTCCTCATCGGAAAAATGCAATAATTGTATCATCCCTTTAGCTTGCTCTACATAAGGGTGATTCGGATAACGTTCAATAAACTCTTCGTAAGTATGCTTAGCAGATAAGCGTTGTTCGATACGCTCAAAACAATGAGCTTGCTGAAATAATGCTAGTGGAGCCATATCTGATCCAGGGAAATTTGTGTGGACTTTATAAAAAGCTTGAGCCGCTTGTAGATATTGCCCTAAACCTTTAAACACTTCACCAGATTTAAAAAGAATCTCAGGATTTGAATCCGCTTCTGGATAAGACTTTAAAAAATCACTGTAAGCGACTAAGACTTCTTTGGCTAAATCTACATTTGCCGAAGCATCTTGTACTTTCATAAGTTTAGATTCGAGCTCTAAAACTTTATCTAAAGCTTTTTTTTGCTCGTTTACACAAGAACCAAGAAGACAAACAAAACCAAAAAGTAAAAAACCATTTCTCATCTTCTACCTTTTTTGGCTTTATAAAAACGCATTCTATAACCGGGGTCAATTTTACCATTCATTATATCACTTAATCTACGCTTGATCATTCTTTTGCGCAGTGGCGATAAATATTCTGTAAATAGAATCCCTTCAATATGGTCGTATTCGTGTTGAATTACACGTGCTGCCATACCTTCATAGGACTCAGTATGTTCAACAAAATCTTCATCGTAATAACGAATTGTAATTTTAGGTTTACGGGCTACATCTTCCCTGACTTCTGGAATACTTAAACATCCCTCGTTAAAAAACCACTCCTCACCAACCTCTTCAATGATTTCAGCATTGATGAAGGTCTTTTTAAAACCAGCTAAATGAGACTCTTCCTCTTCAAAAGGAGATAAATCAATAATAAATAGACGGATAGCTAAACCAATCTGAGGTGCCGCTAAACCTACTCCATGAGATGTGTACATGGTTTCGTACATATTCTCTATAAGCTCTTTTAGCTTTGGGAAACCTGGACTTATTTCATCACCGACCTCTTTTAAAACTGGGTCTCCGTATGCTACAATTGGTAAAAACATATTTTAAAACTTGAAATTTTGTTGTTCCATAAAAGATTGCAATATAATGGTGGCACTCACTTCATCTACCAATGCCTTATCTTGTCGAGCTTTCTTTTTTAAACCACTGTCAATCATAGTTTGAAAAGCCATCTTAGAAGTGAAACGTTCATCAATTAAATGTATTTCCATTTCAGGAAACTGCTTTTTCAACTGCTTCGCGAAACCTTTCACATAAGGAGTCGCATCCGTTTTTTGATCTTTTAAATCTTTTGGCATTCCCATTACGATAGTTTCTACAGATTCTTTAGAAAGATATTCCTTTAAAAAATCCATACATTCATGAGCACGTACCGTACAAAGTCCAGACGCAATAATCTGAAGCTCATCGGTAACTGCTATACCCACTCTTTTCGTTCCGTAATCTAATGCCAATAATCTCGCCATATCTTGCAATTAGCTGCAAAGATACATATTGTTGTGCGTTGTTTTATTCATAAATCCATTTTCATCCCAATAATTATCGGGACTATCAAATATTCAAATTCATTTAAGCTTTAAACTTATCCCAACGCTTGCGTTCACGTTCAAAAAGAGAATCGTATTTATTCGGAATTGCAAGCTCAAAAGACAAAACCTCATCAATTTCAGGATGTTTAAAAGATATTTTACAAGCACTTAAAAAGAGTCCTTTTCCTTTTAATACATTTTCGTTGTCGTGAATATAATCTCCAATTATAGGATGACCTGACTTTGCCAAATGAATACGCAATTGATGCGTTCGACCTGTTTTAGGCTTCAATTCCACTAGGCTAACCCAGTCATAAGACAAAGATTTCTCTATACGTACACTTTTGTACGAAGTAAAAGCAGATAAGCCTTCTATATCAGAGTCAAATTCCCCATTCCCTTCTAACTTACCTTTAACAAGTGCATAGTATGTTTTTGATACCTCCTGATTCTCGAACTGACTCCCTAAGTTTATTTGTACTCTTCTAGTTTTTGCTATTAAAAGAATTCCCGAAGTCAACTTATCTAATCGATGTACAGGTCTTGGAATACGTAATGCGTCATCTAAAGTTGAAACTTGAATATTATGACTCAAAGCATTCTGAATGGTTTTGAAGAAATTACCATTCACAGAATACCCTGCAGGTTTATTGATCACTGCCAGATACTCATCCTCAAATAGGATTTCAAGATCTAAAGGGAATTCTTTTTGTTGAATAGAAGGCTCATCAATAAGTGTAACCACATCGTACTCTGACAACCAATCTCCAGATTGAGCTATCTGATTATTAAGTAAAATCAGCTGTTTCTTAAATGCCTTTTTCACTGAGGATTTAGAGGGTAAATTCGAAGTGAAATGTTCAAAAACATAATCACTAATACGAATTCTCTCTGATGGATTCTCAACCCTTATTTGACGAATTATCATGGAACAAAAATAGCAGTTTTATTTAAGCGAATAAGACTTTGATTTAGCGATTCTTACTATTTTTGTAGTCGATGAAAACAATCCACACCAAAGAAGATGTAATTTACTTAGTAGATAGTTTCTACGAGAAGGTAAATAAAGACGAATTACTGAGTCCTATATTTAACGATTTCGCAAAGGTAGACTGGGAAACGCACATGCCTACTATGTATTCCTTTTGGAGCTCAATATTATTGGGGGAAGAAAGTTACACTGGCAGCCCCTTTCCAAAACATTTACCTTTACCCATAAAACAAAAACACTTTGACA
>Ga0206678_10000252_pt1 | contig 33574 bp, 27 predicted proteins | sample M180m12015metaG_FD_155453 | JGI IMG/M metagenome (GOLD analysis project Ga0206678, IMG submission 155453) | Ammonia-oxidizing marine archaeal communities from Monterey Bay, California, United States - M1 80m 12015 | ecosystem: Environmental > Aquatic > Marine > Intertidal zone | place: USA... | reverse complement strand
GAGATGTTGGGCCATTTGCTCCAGATTTTAGAAATTCAAAACCAAAGAGAATGTCTGGTCAAGAAAAACCACCAAGTTTTGAAATCCCAGAAAAAATTACTAACGTGAGAGAGTTTGCGAACGCAATATTTAATACAATTTGGAATAGAAGAAATTTTTCTGCAATCAATCAAGTTTACTCTGATGATATTGTTTTTGAAGGTTCAACAGGACGGAAATACAGAGGAAAAAAACAACTTAGAAGTTTCGTAATCTCAATGATTGCATCTTTCCCCGATCTTGCCTTAAGTGTTGAAGATATATACTGGATGGGCAATGAGCAAGATGGATATTTAGTTTCAGTGCGTTGGGGTGCTATTGGAACACATAGAGGTAATGGTACCTATGGACCTCCGACAGGTAAAGAATGTTATATTTGGGGTGTTACACAGTGGCTTATTGAAAACAATAAAATAAAAAAAGAGTGGACGGCTTTTAACGAGTTTGGAATATTAATGCAGTTGCTTGGAGATTCTAAATAATGAATGCAGAATACAACAAAAAATTAGTTGCTGATATGTATGTTGCCTTAAATACAAAAAATTTGGATGCTCATGATAAGTATTGGCATCAAGATATGATATGGCATGGACCTCCAGGTTTTGGAGATATTCATGGATTAGAAAATTTTATAGAACAGGTCATGAAACCTTTTTATGTTGCATTTCCTGATTATTATGTTGAGAACGATATAGTTGTGGCTGATAGTACGTGGGCGAGTGCAACAGGATATCTTACAGGCACACACAAAGGAACATATTTGGATATTGAACCAACAGGCAAACCAATTAAAATGCAATTTTCAGATTTCTGGTTAATCAAGGATGGAAAATTTTCTGAAAATTTTGTAATGGTTGATAACTATGCCGTTTTGCAGCAAATGGGAATCAAATTTAAATAATTATAAATATACTTTTTATATTATTATCCACATCGAAATATTCAAATAATTGCATAATTATTAATAATATTGCATATTTATCTATTTATGTTATATTCTTTGCATTCGTATGCATAAAATAGCAATATTTATAAATTTTTTGTGTTATACTCTTTGCATTCGTATGCATAAAATAGCAATTTATATAAATTTTTCATTTATTTGTTATTATGTGTAACGATTTCGTTATTATTGTGTAACGATAGAATTTATAAATTTTGGTAAATTTTTTAACAAATAATATAAATTCGTATAATTAGAAAATGTGCATTTTGCACACTTATATATTAGGAGCTTATAATGAAAAGAATATTGTATGTAGTATTGTTTTTGTTTTCACTTGTTAGTACAGGAGTTTATGCATCTTGTAATGTTACCAATGGAACAATAAACGTACTTGCAAATGAGTTTACAACACTCAGAATTGTAATGGAAGAAGCACAAAAGTGTGCGGGACCAGATGCTGATTTTAGTGTTACACACTCAGTTGACCACCAAAAACTTCAGGGCCCAGCATTAGCAGCAAATCCTGCAGAATTTACAGCTAAAATTGTTACAAATGGTTCTATTACACCTTTATTGAATAAGGGTCTTTTACGCCCCTTGAATGATTTAGTTGATAAGTATGGTCAGAATTTACAAAAAAGTCAGCTGATTTCTTTTGATGGAAATATTTATGCTATTGCATTTATGGCTAATGCTCAACACCTTTGGTACAGAGAGAGCATATTGAATGAACTAGGTATTGCAGTTCCAACAACATACGAGGAAGTTATAGCTGCGGCTGAAACAATTCGTTCTTCTGGCAAAATGAAAAATCCTTTTGGAGGAGCATTCAAAGCAGGATGGAACCTATCACAAGAGTTTGTAAATATGTATCTTGGCCATGGCGGTGAGTTTTTTAAACCGGGAACAGCAGAAGTTAGCATTAATAATGCACAAGGTGTAGCTGCTCTTAATGTCATAAAAAGACTAACTGAGCTCAGTAACCCAGACTTCTTAACTCACGACACTAATGCAACTAAAATTGAATGGGAGTCAGGCAATGTAGCAATTATGCATTTATGGGGATCAGGAGCTGCATCACTTTTAGATGATGAAGGTGATCAAGCTATTAAGGCTGATACAAGATTAGCTGCACCACCAACTGTAGGAGGAGGAAGTGATCCTGCAACAACTTTATGGTGGGATGGACTTGCTATAGCTAAAAATACCTCAGATGAGAATGCTGAAGCATCATTTAGAGCACTTGTTGGAGCTGCCTCTTCTACTGAAATGGCAAATGCAAATCCTAATGCAGCTGTATGGCTGATAAAGGGCTACTCCCCAGGAGATGCAGCAGTTGGTGTATTAGCGGCTGCTAGTATGGGTGCAACACCTTATCCTAGCATACCACATATGGGCTTATTGCATGGAGCACTAAGTGATGAAATGGTTGAATTTCTACAAGGTAATGAGTCAGCAGAAAAAGCTCTTGCTGATGTAGAAGCTGCTTATATAGCTAAAGCTACAGAACAAGGTTTTTTATAAAACTTTGAATTTGTAATTTTGAAGAGTGGAACAATAAAATTGCTCCACTCTTTTTTTTTAATATAAAAGTAAGCAATGCCCCATAAAACTTTTTTTTCGTTCTTTGCCCCTTCTGGTTTGGCAATGATACTTTTTATAGGCTTACCTATAATTTCAAGTTTTTTTCAATCTCTGCATATTGAGACCGAACAGATATTGGTTGAAGTTGAGACTTGCGATCCATTCGGTTGCGAAATGGAAGTACAGGTCGATCTAGAAGCAACTGAACTGTTAAGAGCAGAAAGTCCTTTAGGTCGTTTTAATGGCTTTGGCACCTATATGGATAGAAATCATTTAGCATTTGATGAGGTAGGTGAAGGCTGGGAAGCTAAAACAAGCATTCGAGATTTTCTATCTTACGTTTTGAATCTTCCTTTTTATAAAGCCTTATTGTTCACTTTGACTTTTTGTTTTTCTGTTACCCCTGTAGTTGTATGTTTAGGGTTTATAGTTGCATTAAGTGTTAATACTCTTGCTAAAAGTATTAAAGGACCAGTGATATTCGGGACAATTTTACCCATGATTGTTACACCGTTAATTGGTTCTTTGGTTTTGTTTTGGATGATAGATGCTCAAGGGATTCTAGGGGCAACACTTCAAAAAATTCTTGATGATCCAAACCTTTCTCTTAAAGCTTCAAAAAACCTAACTTGGATAACATTAATAATTTATGGAATCTGGCATAACACACCATTTGCATTTGTAGTATTTTATGCAGGGCTTCAAACGACGCCCAAAGAACCTATTGAAGCTGCGATTATTGATGGCGCAACAAGATTTCAGAGGGTTAGATATATTGTTTTACCCCATTTATATCCTGTAGCAACTTTTATCGCACTTATATGTTTAATGGATAATTTTAGAGTTTTTGAGCCAATAATTGGTTTTAGTGCAGAAGGAGTTGCTCAATCATTGTCTTGGATGATTTATAAAGACCTTAGAAATGAAACTCTTATGTTGTTTGGATCAGCAGGCGCAACTTCCATGTTAACAATTGCAGGAGTTGCAATTTTGTTAACGCCAGTTCTTATAAGAACATGGAGAGAATTTAGAACGGAGCGATAAAATGGAATCAACAATTAATAAATATTCAAAACAATTGATAATATTTAATTCAATTTTTATATTTTGTTGGTTAGTTCTTTCTATCTTTCCTTTTCTTTGGACCTTCTGGGGATCATTCAAGGTTAAAGCAGATTTTTTTTCAAGAGCAGATTGGTGGCACGCAATAAGTGGTATTAATACTCTTATAGAAACTGGAGGAAGGGCTACATTAGAGGCCTATATAAATTCTTGGATAGAAGGTGAGTTTTGGCGAGCTGCAAGAAATACAATAATAGTTACAGTATCTGTCGTCACTATATCGCTATTTCTTGGTACATTAGGTGCTTACGCTTTATCAAGATCGACATATAAGTACGCTTTTTGGATTCTGATTGCCGCTTTGATTTTTAGGGCTATGCCACACATTACACTTGTATCAGGATATTTATATCCATTTTTTCAACTTAAGGTTTGGGGAATCCTGCCAACTACAATTATTGTTCTTGTTGCAATCAATCAGCCTTTCACACTGTGGTTACTTTATTCATTTTTTAAAACAGTGCCAAAAGAATTAGATGAAAGCGCACTTATTGATGGGGCCTCTTATTTTCAAGTTTTTCGACATATCATTATGCCTGTTATGTGGCCTGGTGTAATAACTGCAGGTTTATTTAGTTTAATGTTGGCTTACAATGATTTTACAGTTACCGCATTACTTCTTAATCAAGAAAATTACACTATGGTTCCAAAAATCAATGCTTATTTGGGAACAGTTGAACATGGAGGTAATTATATGTGGGCAGTAGCAAGTGTTGTATCAGCAACAGCACCTTTATTTATGATTGTAATGTTTTTTCAACGACAACTTATAAGCGGGTTGACTACCGGTGCTGTAAAGGGATAATTTAACGAGGCAACTAATAAATGAGCAGCTATCAAGTTGAGAAACAGTTAGTTCTAAATTATTATAAAGAGTTAGATTCAACATCAGAAAATTACCTTTCTAAGGTTATGGAACGATACCTAGATGATCATTATATCTGGCGTGGCTTTCATCCCTTCAACGAGCAATCTAGCGCTAAGGCAGTGTCAGAACTGTTTTGGCAACCACTACGCCATGCTTTTCGACATATGCAACGACGTATGGATATTTTCATGGCGGGTCGTAATGAAATTGATGGTTTTGAATCTGTATGGGTCACCTCAATGGGTCACTTGATGGGTCTATTTGACAATGAATGGTTAGGGATTGCTCCATCAGGCAAGATGGCATTTTTGCGATACTGTGAGTTTAATAAGGTAGAAGGTGGAAAGATCACTGAAACGGCAATGTTCTTTGACATTCCTCATCTTATGATTCAAGTGGGATTACGTCCATTTCCAACTCAAACTGCAGCACATTTGGTACAGCCAGGACCAATAACACATGATGGCTTGATGTTTGAAGAACAGGATCCCAAAGAAGGTGAGAAAACTCTGGCTGCAATAGATTTCATGGTCAATGATTTGAAGAATTGGAAAGATCCAAAAAAACTACCTCTAGTTGAAGAACTTAGGAGAAGCTGGAATGAAGATATGATCTGGTGGGGCCCAGCAGGCATTGGTGCAACCTATACAATAGAAAGGTATGCCGAACAGCATTCAGGGCCGTTTCGTGCTAGCTTTACTGATCGTATACTCAATGGCCATCTTTGTAGATTTGCTGAAGGACAGTTCGGGGGCTTTTTTGGTTGGCCAAACCTGACCTTGACACCTACAGGTGAGTTTATGGGAATGCCTACAAAAGCCAAACCTGTTGACATGCGTGTTATAGATATGTATCGAAGGGAAGGAGATAAGTTATCCGAAAATTGGATATTTATCGATTTTTTGTATTTCTGGCATCAACAAGGTGTTGATATTTTGGAAAGAATGAAAGAAAGCTAAAGAGTATAGATTGCTTTATATAGATTGAAAATACAACACTTTAATTAATTAATATTTTTCACTTGAGTTTGGTTCTTTTTTGAATTAACATCCATTACAAATGGATACAAATAAATGAGAAGAGGAAGAGGCAAAACCGCCAGAGAGGTCACAAACTTTCAACAGGCGCCTTACGGTCAAAAAAAGAATCCTTTTCAGCCGATGAACATTTTTTCAGAGGATGAGATTGAATCGATTCATGAGGCCTCGTTAAAAGTATTATGTGATACTGGAATGGATATTCAGTCTCCTCGAGCTGTTGAAATTCTCAAGCGAGAAGGGGCCATGATTGACGGTGACGGCAGGCGAGCTAGGTTTGATCCTGACTTTATCATGGAAAAAATAGCTTCAACCCCAAGCGAATTTACGCTTCATGGAAGGCATAAAGAAAGGCATGTCCGTGTCGGCGGTCGCTCTGTTATAAACACAATGGTTTCAAGTGCACCCAATGTTTCTGATTTAGATAGAGGCAGGATTATAGGCAACTTTGAAGATTACTCTAATCTGATAAAGCTAGGAGAAAGCCTAAACACTGTGCACGCTCTTGGTGGCTACCCTGTTGAGCCCTGTGATATTGACGTTCAAGTACGACATTTACATGCTGTGTCTGCTGCAACTCGTCTATCCACCAAGCCACTTTTTGGGTACGCAATTGGAAGCGAAAGGATGCTCGATGCAATTGAAATTGTTCGAATTGGCAGAGGCATCGATGAAGAAACACTTCTAAAAGAGCCCTCCATTACAACCGTTGTAAATGCCAACTCACCACTGGTTTACGACAAGGCTCTTTTGGAAGGCGCAATTGAAATGGCTGAACGCAATCAGCCCGTTATTTATACGCCGTTTACGTTAGCTGGCGCAATGGCACCAATCACGGTTGCTGGAGCGCTGGTGCAGCAAAATGCTGAGGCGCTAGCCGGACTTGCCTTTCATCAGTGTGTTAAGCCTGGAGCCCCTGCAATATATGGCAGCTTTACTTCTAACGTTGACATGAAATCTGGGTCGCCTGCATTCGGAACGCCTGAGTACACCCAAGCTACAATTGCTAGCGGTCAGCTGGCCAGAAAATACAAGGTGCCTCTCAGGGCTTCCAACGCTAATGCGTCCAATGCACCTGACGAGCAGTCAGTCTACGAATCTCAAATGTCTCTCTGGGCATGTCTTCTAGGCCAAGTTAACTTTATCTTGCATGGTCACGGCTGGATTGAGGGAGGTCTGTGTGCATCTTACGAGAAAGTTATATTAGATGCTGAAATGAACCAAATGATGGAGGCTTTTTTGGAACCTGCTAAGGTTAATAAAGATACTCTTGGCGTAGAGGCAATAGCCGAGGTTGGGCCTGCAAGTCATTTTTTTGCTGCAGCTCAAACCATGGAGCGTTACGAAACCGAACACTACAACCCAATGCTTTCTGATTGGCGTAATTTTGAATCATGGAGAGATGATGGGTCGCATACGGCAACACAACGAGCAAACAAGATATGGAAGCAGCTTCTAGTTGACTATAAAGAGCCTAAGCTCAAGCTAGAGGTAGAAGAAGAGCTTACAAGTTATGTTGAGAAGAGGATTTCAGAGGGTGGAGCGGCCCCTTTATAAGGCCCTATTTTTTTTCACTTGAGTTTAGTTCTTTTTTAAACTAACATTTTAATTTTCATCATCTATTTATATTTAGGGATCCATTATGAAAGATCATGCAAGAGTTGTTGTTATTGGAGGCGGTGTTGTTGGTTGCTCTATCCTATTTCACCTTGCAAAGATGGGTTGGAAAGATGTCGTTTTACTTGAAAGAGATGAATTAACTTCTGGCTCTAGTTGGCATGCTGCTGGCTCATTTCATACAGTTAGTTCTGACCCTAATGTATCCAAACTTCAAGACTACACAATCAATTTATACAAAGAAATTGAAGAGACTTCAGGTCATTCAATCAGTCTGCACAAAACAGGAGGTTTCTATCTAGCTTCAAATCAAAATTGGCATGACTATCTTAAGCGTGAGCGCTCAAATGCAAGATCATTAGGTCTAGATCAAGAATTTGTGACATTAGATGAAGTCGTAGACAAACATCCATTAATCGACCCTAAGCACTATGTTGCAGCACTTTGGGATCCATCTGATGGTGACCTTGACCCGTCTGGAGTTGTTTATGCTTATGCAAAATCAGCACGTGTCCATGGTGCAGAGTTCTTCACTCATACAGCAGTTATAGAGACAAACCAAAGACCTGATGGTTCTTGGGATGTTGTTACTAAAAAAGGCAATATTCATGCAGAGCATATTGTAAATGCTGGCGGTCTTTGGGCGCGTGAACTTGGCCGAATGTCTGGAATTCATTTGCCTGTAGTGCCAATGGAACATCACTATTTAATTACAGATGAAATTGATCAAATTGCTAGCCTTCCAGAGGGTCAGCGCTTGCCAAGCTGTATTGACTTTGAGGCGAATATCTATACTCGTCAAGAAAGTACTGGTATGTTACTGGGGACTTATGAGCCACGATCTACGCCTTGGTCACTAGATGGCACACCGCAAACTTTTGGGCATGATCTGCTTGAGCCAGATTTGGATCGTATTGCCGATCGATTGGAGTTAGCGTTTGAACGTATTCCTGCATTAGGGACTGCTGGTATTAAAAATACTATTAATGGGCCATTTGTATTTTCTCCAGATGGAAACCCGATGGTTGGACCTGTTCCGGGTATTAAAAACTACTGGACTGCTGTCGGTGTGATGGCTGGCTTTTGTCAAGCCGGTGGAGTTGGAAAAACTCTAGCTGAATGGATGATTGAGGGGGAGCCTTCAGTGGATGTTTGGGCGATGGACATTGCACGTTTTGGTGATTTTGCAACGCCTGAGTGGGGTGTAATCAAGTCGTCTGAAAATTACGAACGTCGCTTTGTGATGACCTTTCCTAACGAAACTTTGCCAAAAGGCAGACGCCAAAAAACAACATCGATATATGATCGTTTAACCCAAAAAGGCGCAGTATGGCAAGATACATTTGGATTGGAGAATGCACTTTGGTTTGCCGATTCACCTGAGGATGCTTATGAAGATCCAACTTTTCATAGGTCAAGGTCACATGACTATGTAGCCAGAGAGGTGAAAGCAGTTCGTGAAAATGTTGGCGCAAGCGAGGTTGCTAGTTTCGCCAATCATAAATTTACTGGTAGTGGCGCTCGGGCTTTCTTGGATCGTGTTCTTGCGGGAAAAATTCCTGAACGCGGAAGAGTCAATCTTTCGCCAATGCTTCTTGAGAGTGGTAAATTAAATGGTGATTTAACTGTTGCTTGTATTGATTCAGAAACTTATTATTTATTTGGATCAAGTGTTGCACAAAATATGCATCTTCGTTGGTTTGAAAAACATTTAGAAGGTGTTGAAGATGTTATTTATAAAAACATGACAGATGATTTTCATGGGGTTGCAATTTCTGGGCCCAATTCTAGAGAATTATTGTCGAGACTTACTCGAGAAGATGTCAGCTCTGAATCTTTCAAGTTCCGTGATATTAGAGACACATTTATAGGAGGTGTTCCAGCATTATGTGTAAGACTCTCCTTTACAGGTGAGCTTGGCTATGAAATCTATGTAGCTCCCCAGTTCCAGTTGAAGTTATTTGATGAGATTCAAGAGGCCGGAAAAGATTTAGATGTGAAGTGGTTTGGTGGAAGAGCGTTAATGTCAATGAGACTGGAAAAGAGCTGGGGGGCTTGGACAATGGATTTTAGACCTGACTTTACTTTAATGGAGTCTGGGCTTGATTTTTTTGTGGACTGGGATAAAGACTTTATAGGTAAAAAAGCGGCTTTAAATGAAAAAGAGAATGGTATAACGAAACAGCTATCAGTCATTGAGATTGAAACAGAAACTGATGTGAGTGGGGATGAAGCAGTGATGCATAATGGCAAATGCATCTCCTATATAACTTCAGGTGGTTATGGTCATTCAGTTGAAAAATCTCTTGCAATGACTTATCTTCCAGTTGAGCTTATAAAAGAGAGTGCTGAATTTGAGGTAGAAATATTAGGAATATTTCATAAAGCAAAGGTTGTCCTGAAACCACTATACGATCCAAGTGGATCGAAAATGCGTGAATAATATATAGCTAGAGTATGAGTTTTAATCAAAACAAAAAGTATCAAACGAAAATTGCCTCTCAAGCGGTAGGTGATGAAGATATTTATAGTCTAAATAAACATGTGCTCGGTCCAGGCGCTCTTGCAGAATCCGAGTGGGTAGAAGCTGGATTGGTAAGTCCGAACATGACAAGTATTCGGGAGTACCGATTACAAAGGGTGCGTGACAAATTGATTGAGTTTGATTGTGCCGGTATTCTACTCTATGATCCAGTCAATATTCGCTATGCAATAGACAGCACAAATATGTCTGCCTGGACATCTCACAATGCAGCACGATATGCTTTAGTAATGGCGCAAGGCCCTGTGATTATTTTCGAGTTTGAAGGAAATGAGTTTCTTTCTAACCATAATCCACTAATAACGGAAGTGCGTACAGCGATTACCTATCTGTATTTTATTGCGGGTGAATTTAGCAAACGCAAGGCCAAAATCTGGGCCAAGGAGATTGCAGAAATGGTTGCTCAGTTTGGTCATGGCAATAAAAGATTGGCTCTAGATCATTGCGCAACTGAGGGTGTTCATCAGCTTGAAGAGCATGGTTTGGAGTTGGCTAATGGCGAGGAGGTCATGGAATTGGCAAGGTTGATCAAGTCGGAAGAAGAGATCGTTGCAATGAGATGCTCTATATTTGCCTGTGAAAAATCTATTGAGTTGATGCGTTCCCATTGTGAGCCTGGAATTACTGAGCAAAAACTCTGGAGTCATTTCCAAATGGAGGCTGTTTCTAGAGGAGCTGAATGGATCGAGACGCGTTTACTAGCGGCCGGCCCCAGGGCCAATCCGTGGTATCACGAATGCTCTTCACGCCCTATTCAGAATGGAGAGTTAATAGGTTTTGACACAGATTTAGTTGGTGCATACGGATACTGTACCGACATTTCTCGTACCTGGATGTGTGGTGACAAGTCGGCAACTTCAGCACAAAAAGAAATCTATACGATGGCTTACGAACAGGTTCAACAAAATTTAGAGATATTACGACCAGGTATTACCTTTAAAGAGTTGTCATTTTCTTGTAGAGAGTATCCGAAAAGTGAGTTTCGACACTATTCGATGTTGTATCATGGAGTCGGATTGTGTGACGAATATCCCGCCATTCCCTTCACATGGGAGTGGGATGAAAACACTTATGATGGCGTCATAAGACCGGGAATGGTTTTAACTGTGGAGAGCTATGTTGGACGCCGTAATGGTGGACCAGGCGTCAAACTAGAGGAACAGGTTTTGATTACTGAAAAGGGCCACGAGGTGCTATCAAATTACCCTTTCGAATCTGACTTGCTGCTGTAATGCTAACTGAATAGTGTTTTAGGGAGACGGGATGATCAGTATTCCAAAAAAGATGAGTGCAGTCTTAACGACCGGCCATGGCGGTTTTGATGTTTTGGATTTCCGCACTGATGTTGAGGTGCCTAGTCCAAATTCAGATCAGGTACTCATTAAGGTTTTGGGCGCAGGAATTAACAATACCGACATCAATACACGTACTGCCTGGTATTCAAAATCGGTAACAGGTGAAACAAGTGTTGGAGGTGCTGAAGGTTTTGATAATGCCGAGAACGATGACGGAAGTTGGTCAGGGGTTCCTCTCAGTTTTCCCATCATTCAGGGGGCAGACTGCTATGGTGAAATTGTTGCAGTTGGTGAACAGGTCGATAGTAAAAGAATCGGTGAGCGTGTTTTAGTGCGCACTATGCAGCAACATGCAGTTGACTACCAACCCTTTGAGTGCTGGACTGTGGGTTCAGAATGTAACGGCGCCTTTGCGCAGTATATGGTTGCTTTTAGTGATGAAAGTTTTAAAATCGAGAGTGACTGGAGTGATATTGAATTAGCCTCTATTCCTTGCGCCTACTCAACAGCTGAAAATCTCTTGGAGCGATCAAATGTTAGTAAAGGAGAAACTGTTTTGATTACGGGATCCTCTGGTGGCGTTGGATCGGCTGCAATCCAGTTAGCTAAGAGACGGAGTGCGACAGTCATCGCGGTAGCTAGCGAGCAAAAAATCACCGATGTAAAAAGTATTGGTGCCGACCGTGTTGTAGAACGAGAAGACAATTTAATTGAAATTCTGGGCACGGAGTGCGTTGATGTAGTGATTGATCTTGTTGCAGGTAGAAAATGGGGAGAGTTGCTTGAAGTGCTTAAGAAAGGTGGTCGCTATGCAGCGGCAGGGGCGATTGCCGGCCCCATAGTTGAATTGGATGTTAGGACTCTGTATTTAAAGGACTTGACATTAATGGGGTGTACTTTTCAGAGCAGCAAAGTTTTTGAAAATTTGATTGGTTATATTGAGAGAAATGAAATCAAACCTTTGGTCGCAAAGAACTATCCTCTAAAAGATATTGTTCGAGCGCAAAAAGATTTCTTGGCGAAAAAATATGTCGGAAAACTGGTTTTGGTGCCACCTAAGTAATAGTTGAGTATGTTGTCTTATAAAAAAATAGGAACCGGATATCCTCTAGTATTAATTCATGGATATCTTGGTGGTCAATCCATGTGGAAATTTCAGGAAGACTTAAAGCATGATTATGATTTAATCATGCCATCCTTGGCAGGGTATGGAGAAAGCTCTCATATGGCCGCGCCATCCACAATAAGAGAAAATGCAAATCAAGTATTTGAGCTTTTAGATTATTTAAAGATAGAAAACTTTAATTTACTCGGCCACTCTATGGGTGGAATGGTGGTTCAAGAAATGGCCGCTCTTTATCCAGAACGTATAAATAAGTTAATTTGTTTTGGAACAGGTTCAATTGGAGTTTTACCAAACAGATTTGAAACCATAAATGAATCAAGAACTAAAATTAACAAATTTGGTTTAAATAAAGTTAGACAAGACATAGCGAAAACATGGTTTATTGATTATTTAATAGGTGATGGATTTAATTTATGCATCGATGAAGGTAAAAAGGCTTCAACACAAGCTGCACTCGCTAGTCTTGATGCTTGGGAGTGTTGGGATGGAAGGGAACAACTGAAACGTATTAAGTGCCCAACTTTAATTATATGGTCAGATAAGGATCGTTCTTATGATTGGTCTCAGCAAAAAATATTAAAAAAAGGCATAGCTAATTCTAGGGTAGAGATTATTGAGAACTGTGCCCATAATTCACATATGGAAAAACCAATATTATTTAATAAAATGGTGAAAAATTTTCTATCCTAATAATTCTCATTTCTAACAATACGTAAATTAAATTAAACACATATTTTTTTAATGGGTTTTATTGTAATCAATTTCATGTTAATATCTCGTTTCCACATAAACAAATTGCTTCAATTTATTAATTGGCTCTGGTGAGCTTTTTTCTAAAAAGAAATTATTTTTTTGGTTATGTGTTAATTAAAAAAATTAAGGAGAAGTAAAAATGAAAATTTTAAGCAAGACTTGTATGGCAGGATTAATTGCATTTTCAATGTCAATGTCCAGCTATGCAGAAAAAGTTAATATCGGTGATCCAGGTTGGACAGGGGCAACTGCAATTGCTAACTTGTTGTCTGCAGTTATTACCGACAAAATGGGCGGAGAAGTGGAACTTGTTCCTGGAAACAATACAGCTATATATGCTGCTATTGATAGAAGCAAAGGTGAAATTGAAGTTCACCCCGATATCTGGTTACCCAACCAACAGGCCTACACTAATGACCTCGTGCCTAAAGGAACACTTAAGTTAAGTCCTCTAAGCTACGAAGGAAACCAAGGCTACTGCGTCTCTCAAGATTTTGCAGCAGAGATGAATATAACTTCGATTTTCGATCTTGGTAGACCTGAGGTTGTTGCAGCTATGGATAGCGATGGCAACGGCAAAGGCGAGTTTTGGATTGGTGCCGATGGATGGGCATCTGCAAACGTAAATGAGGTAAAGGTAAGAGATTACCAACTACTTGACGCTGGAATTGAGCCAATTAGAGCTGCTGAAGCTGTAAAAAATGCTCGAGTTTTAGACTCAATTAAGAAAGGCGAAGGCTATGCATTCTACTGCTATAAGCCGCACGCTATTTGGGGAATGGCTGATGTTGTTATGTTGACTGAGCCTACTCATGACCCAGAGAAATACACAATGATTCAACCAAAAACTGATGCAGATTGGTATACAAAATCATATGTAGCTTCAAAGGACGCATTGAAGAACATTCAAATTGGTTGGGGCACTTCGCTAGAAGCTAAGTCACCAGCAATTGTTGAATTTTTCAATAACTTCCAGCTTACATCTGATGATGTTTCATGGCTAGCTTATGAAGTGTCTGTCAATAAGAGAGATCCTGCAGAAGTTGCTAGAGATTGGATGTCTCAAAACGAAGGTACTGTTGATGGCTGGTTAGGTTTATAATTTAACTAGTTCGTCTTAAAACCGGCGTCTTAGGCGCCGGTTTTTTTTCATTAAAATAAATATTATGTCGTCTGAAAACTCTGGAAGCTTCATTGAAATTCAAAATATCACTAAGGTATTTGGAAACAATTCTCCTGAAGCAATAGAAGCAATCACTAAAAAGAATATTTCTAAGCAAGATGCTTTAGAGAAGTACAACTCAGTAATTGGCGTCTCCGATGTTTCATTTGATGTTAATCCAGGGGAAATATTCTGTGTCATGGGACTCTCTGGAAGCGGTAAATCAACCCTTGTAAGACATATTAATAGGTTGCTCGAGCCGACACTTGGGAAAATCTTAATCGATGGTCAAGATGTAATGGCATTAGAAAAAAAACAACTGCAAGAATTTAGAAATAAAAAGATTGGTATGGTTTTTCAAAATTTCGCCTTAATGCCCCATCGATCTGTAATTGATAACATTGCTATGCCATTAGAGATTAGAGGTATTAATAAAAATAAAAGATACGCACAGGCGAATGAAATTTTAAATACAGTTGAACTTACAGGCTGGGGTAATAAATATGCACATGAGCTCTCTGGAGGCATGCAACAGCGCGTAGGATTGGCAAGAGCTTTGGCAGCAGATCCTGAGATATTATTGATGGATGAGCCTTTCAGTGCGCTAGATCCATTAATCAGAAGACAGCTTCAAATAGAGTTTATTAAGCTATCAAAAAAATTAAGAAAAACAACGGTCTTTATCACTCATGACCTCGATGAAGCAGTTAAAGTTGGCCATCGTATTGCAATTATGAGGGATGGCAAAGTTATTCAAGTAGGAACCCCCGAAGAAATAGTCATGAGGCCAGAGGATGATTATGTGGCAGACTTTGTGAAAGGGATTTCAAGACTCCAAGTTGTCAAAGCGAATACTATTATGAAGCCAATAGATGAATATGCTAAGAGTTATGGCGATATTCCAAAAGATGCGATAAGAATGAATGAAAGTGATGTTTTAAGTAGTTTAATTGAAAAATCAGTATCCAATGATAGCCCTATTGTTATCGCTGATGCAGACGGTAGAGATATAGGGGTCATATCTCAAAAAGACTTATTAGTTTCTGTTGTTGAGGGTCAAGATGAGTGAAAATAACTATCTAAATACAAATCGAATTAAAGATTTTGTAAAGACTAATCCTGACTACTATATTCATGAATTTGAGAGAATCAACAATGCCTCAAAGTTTATTCTTTCATTTAATTTATCAGCATTTTTATTTGGCTCAATATGGTTTGGAATTAGAAATATATGGAACTGGTCACTGGCATTTTTAATTATTGAAACTTTTGCCATTGTTCAAATTGTTAGAGGCTTCTTTGGAAATATTAGTATAGAGGCTTATAAAAAAATTGATCAAATTCAGTCAACGATTGATTTTCGACAGAAACAGCTTCAAGCTGCAATAGAAAGCAATTCAGACAAAGTAGAAATGTTCAGAAGAACGATCAAGTCACTGGAAGATTCAATAGCTGGCTACCTACAAGAGGCTCAACGTATAGAAGCTTCAGGAGTTGCAATTGCCATTGGAGGAATTGTTTTATTCATTCTTATAAGATCGCTACAAGGAGTATTAGCCAATTCAATTTTAGAAAAGAGATTTTCTGAATGGCTTTCAAATAAGCTTATCAGTCCAGGAATGGAATTTAAAAATTACCTGCTGAGTATAAGTTTTGCGCTGATAATTATTGTCTTTTCGACGATTCACTATAGTTTTCCAGATTTAGTGAAGTTGTTTGCTGACTTTCCTACGCATCCAGATATAAGGCTTGCCTCAATAGATGGTGTAGAAGGGGCCTTTGATTATGCAGTTATTAAGGGTGACGCTCTTTTTAGTGCCATCACATATGGAATAAGAAGTGTCTTGGATTCACTGGAAATGTTATTTGTTAAAACGCCATGGGTTGTGGTCATAAGCGCAATAGTATTAATGACCGGACTTTCTGCAGGAACGCGTGCAGCAATCTATTCTCTCGCATTTTTAGCTTATATGGGCTTTTTAGGTTTTTGGGTAAAGGCCATGACAACTTTGGCTTTATTGGGTACGGCTGCTATATTAAGTATATCTATTGGAATCCCGCTTGGCATTTATTGTTCTACAAGACCTAAATTTTATTCTTTCATTAGGCCCATAATGGATTTTATGCAAACTATGCCTGCATTCGTGTTTATGATTCCTGTAATTGCTTTTTTTGGAACTGGAAAGGTTTCTGCTGTAATTATTACCATGATTTTTGGTGGAACCCCGGTAGTCAGGTTGACAGTTTTAGGCTTGAAAGGTGTTCCCGAGGCGATAAGAGAGGCTGCGATAGCCTATGGTGCCTCTAAATGGTATCTATTAACAAAGGTTGACTTGCCTCTCGCTATGCCAACTATTCTTGCCGGCGTTAATCAGACAGTTATGTTGAGTTTAGCAATGGTTGTTGTTGCCTCTCTGATTGGTGCAAAAGGACTTGGGCAGGACGTTTTAGAAGCGTTGCAATATGCAAATGTGGGCCAGGGAATTTTGGCTGGTGTTGCCATCTTGTTTTGCGCTTTAATACTCGATCAAGTCATACAAGGCAAGAAGAAAGACTAAACGCTCTTATATCAAATGATATATTTAGAAAGCCCATTCATAAGCATGCAATGAAACTGCACCTCCGGTATGGATAAATAGGATTTTATCCGTGTCTCTAAAATATTTATTTTGTATTAAATCAATCAGACCGGCAAATCCTTTTCCTGAATAAACGGGGTCTAAGAGTATAGCCTCTTTTGTTGCCATTAGATTGACAGCTTCATTCATTCCATTGGTTGGAACGCCATAACCGCCTCCCACATAGTCATCAAAAACAAGTATGTCTTCGCGTTTTGGATCGTCGCATTGAATATAGTTGCAACCTTCCTTAGCTAGTTTAAAAACCTTTTCTTCTTGATCATGTTTTTTGTCTTTAACACTGATGCCAACAATTTCTATATTGCTTTTGTAATATGTTTTGCCTGCTATAGAGCCTGAATGTGTTCCTCCACTGCCGCTTGCCAACACAATATGAGTAAACGAATTGTCTTTATCGTCTTCAATGATTTCTCTCATGCATTCAATATATCCAAGTTCACCGATATGATTACTGCCACCAACAGGAATGTAATAAGGATTAGCGCCATCATTTTTTCTTTCTGCCATTATTTCTTCAGCGTATTCCTTGACATCCTTTCCACTAGGGCATAGCACGACTTCAGCACCAAAAATCTTATCTAAGAAAACATTTCCCGACGTCATGTAAGTATTTGGGGCATCCTTTAATCTTTGCTCTAAAACGATTAGACATTTCAAACCAAGTTTTGCACATGCAGCAGCGGTTTGACGCGTATGGTTGGACTGAACAGCACCCACAGTAACAACAAGATCAGCCTGGTTTTTAATGGCATCAGGCATTAGAAATTCCAATTTTCTTGTTTTATTTCCGCCTGTCGCTAAACCAGTACAGTCATCTCTTTTTATATATATTTGAGGACCGTTTAAATGCTCGGTAATATTATTTAAATACTCTATAGGAGTTGGGAAATGACCTAATTTAATTCTATCAAACTTATCAATCATAAAAATTAACCTTAATTTATTTATGTTCTGAGCCTAGATTTATCGCGCTCATAAATGGAAAATGGTTATTTTAACACCAAAAATATCAGGCTTAGGAATGACTTCGAATAGATATTTAGGCGATCAAGTTATAAGTTTTAATTAGAGATTATTTTTCTTTGCCTGCGCCTAGCTCTTTCCATCGAATATAGCTATTAACACCAATCCACATCAGGGGTTTTGGGAGTAGTTTTTTTGGCGCTTCTTCGGTTTTAAAATTAGAAACAAGGCTTTCTTTAGAGCCACTCGCTTTTTCAGCAGAGATAATTCCAATGGCCGTACCTTTGGCTGTACCAAGGCCATTCTGACAGCATGCAGAATATACGCCTTCTGCAACCTCGCCTTGTGCAAAGACGTTGTTTAAACTTAAACATAAGCGGCCTCCCCAGCAATACTCCATTGATACTTTGTCTAGCATCGGGAATCGGGCATTGAAAGCCGATATATGGCTACTGGACACTGAAGACATTCGTGATTGTGAGACTTCCATGCTGGGGTCATAGGTAAAACGATTGCGAACCACAATCCGATCACCACCTATTCCGGATAGTCGTCTAATGGATGAACCCATTGGGTCTGCTGAGGTAAATGCCCATTCAGCTTGACCCCCCAACCTTTCTACTTCCTCGGAGCTCAGTTGTCTGGTCATAGAGGCATAAGTAAAAATATGCATCAGTCTATTTTGAAAATATCCAAATTTTTCAATCAAACCGTTGACAGCCAAAATGACTTTAGGGCTGGTGACCGAGCCTAACTCGGTTTTAGCTTTCCACAGTGTCTGGCCATTGTGCTTTCCTTCATCAATCAAATCAGTGACCGGAGAGTTCTCATAGAGACGTACGTTTGAATATTGCGCAACACCATCGGCTAAGTCTCCTATATAGAGGGCGGGCTGCAAGAGCGCGGCACCGGGTGTCCATAATCCCCCTTGGTAGTAGTCGATGCCAGTAAGGTCAAGCATTTCAGTGGCATCTAATAGTCGATAATCCTCGCCTGTTTTCGTTAAATGTTTTGCGTAGTCGGCGTTGAAAGCCATACCCTTGGCGGTTGCAGCTGCATTGGTTTTGCCGACTTGTTGAAGTGCTTCTGCAGGCATTTGGTACTCTTCGACAGCACTTTTTGCAAATTCAATTGCAGATCGATTAATAAGTGTTTGCTCAATATCTTTTTCAACACTGCCTAAATAATCGTCAGATGATAAGTCATGAGGCAGGTCAATCATAAAACCTGAATTGCGACCAGCCGGTCCTTCACTCACCTCACAAGCTTCCAATACTACAATCTTGGCATCGGGCTGTAATTGATTAAGGCGACGTGCCGCAGAGAGTCCTGCAAAACCAGCACCAATTACAAGATAATCGGCATTCTGATTTTCATCCAATTGCTTATGTGCCTGCCTAGGAGGCAAGATCCCTCTCCAGCCGGAGATGCCGGGGTTGGCAGGGAGATTAATCATGCTAGCCACTTACTATCAGGCAAGGCTAGTCGATAGACTCTTCAGGAGCGCGGTCGGAAAGATCTATCCAGATCGTTTTTAATTCTGTGTATTGATCATGTGCATGGATAGAGTTGTCTCTCCCGCCAAAGCCCGACTGCTTATAGCCACCGAATGGTGTGCTCATATCACCCTCGCCATAGCAGTTCACTGTTACTGTGCCAGCCTTAATTGACCTTGCAGCCCTGATTGCTTTTTTGCCATTGGCTGTAAAAACGCTTGCAGCAAGACCATAATCGGTATTGTTTGCAACAGCGATGGCTTCATCAAATGATTTCACAGTTATTACTGAGAGTATCGGACCAAAAACCTCTTCTTGGGCTAATTTAGAGTCAGGATCAACCTTATCAACTATAGTTGGCAGTACGTAACAAGGACTCTCGGTGACACCGCCAGTAATGATATTGTCGTTATCCAAATAACTGCAAACTTTATTGAAATGTTCAACATCGACTAGAGAGCCAAGGTAGTTGGAAGGGTCTAGAGGGTCTCCTGTTTTCCAATCACGAAGATGGGCAAGCATTTTATCTAGCAAGGCATCTTTGATGTTTTCTTGAACGATTAACCTGGAGTTGGCTGAGCAATTCTCGCCCATATTCCAAAAAGAGGCATTGATCAAGTGTTCAGCAACTAAATCCAATTCTTCGGCATCATCTAAAACAATTGCCGGATTCTTTCCACCACACTCAAGGACGATTTTCTTCAGATTGGAGTCGGCTGAATAACGCAGAAATCGACGACCAGTTTCCGTTGAACCTGTGAATGAAACCATATCAACATCTGGATGTTGGCCTAAAGGCTGGCCTACATCCGGCCCCATTCCTGTTAGTACATTGAAAACACCTCTTGGAATGCCTGCCTCTATTGATAGCTCGGCTATCCTAAGGGCAGTTAGGCTGGTTTGTTCAGCAGGTTTAACAATAACCGAATTACCAGCAGCGAGTGCAGGAGCAATCTTCCAGGCTAGCATCAATAATGGGAAATTCCAGGGCAAAACGCAGCCAACAACACCTATCGGTTCACGAACTATAACTGCCAGAGCGTCTTCACCTGCAGGGGCGGTTTGATCATAAATTTTATCAACTGCCTCGGCATGCCAAAGAAGACAATCAATGGTCTCTGGTAGGTCAATTGTTGCACAGTCACGAATCGGTTTGCCCGAATCAACGCTTTCCATCACGGCGAGCTCCTGAATGTTCCGTCTAATGAGCTTTGAAAGTTTAATGAGCGCCTCTTTTCTCTCACTTGGATGTAACTTAGACCAGTGTCCTTGGTCGAAAGCTTCTCGCGCCTTAGTGACGGCATGGTCAACATCGTCACCGTTGCATGCCGCTATCTTTGCAATCACTTGACCCGTTGCTGGATTAATTGTTTCGAAAGTGTTGCCTGATTTTGAGGCCTGAAATTGTCCATTGATAAAAGCGTTGGTTGGAAAATCTAGTGATTTCCCAATCGCTTGGTATTCCTCGTGAGTTAGTAAATCTGGCATCTAGCTACCCTCCTTTGTAATTAGATTAATCGTGTGGTTCATGACACCGATGACCTGCTCGAGTTGGCGTTTGTCATCTTTGTTTAGCGGTTGTAATGGCTTTCTTGGTGGGCCTACCGGTAGGCCTCTCATTGTTGATCCGTGTTTTACGCATTGAATAAATTTGCCACCTTGTTCGAGTACCCTCATGAGTGGCATCATTGCAGACATTATGCGTCTGCCTTTATCAAAGTCACCCTCAACTCGGCAGGCTTGATAGAGAGCGACGTGTGCTTCTGGGGCAAAGTTTGAGCCAGCGCAGACCCAGCAACTTGCTCCCCAAGCAAAGAATTCTAATGCCTGGTCATCCATGCCACAGCATAGTTGAATGTGGGAGTAATCTCTTGCCAGTAAGTGGAGTCGGTCAATATCACCGCTACTTTCTTTAATGGCACAAAAATTAGCAGACCTTCCAACTCGATCCAGATATTCTGCACCCATCATGGCGCCGGTACGTCCAGGATAATTGTATAGCATGATAGGCAAATTTGCGGCTCGGTCAATAGCCAGGGCGTGGAGTGCATTTTCCCTCTCTGTGGGTAGTGCATAAGGTGAAGTTGAAACTAAAATTGCATCAGCTCCGACCTTGGCTGCCTCTTCAGCGAAAAAAACAGAATCTTCAGTTCGAATAGCACCTGTGCCGACAACGAAGGGCAGTCGATTGCCAATAACCTCCTTACAAGTTTTCATCAACTGCAGACGTTCATCTTTTTCTTGGGAATAGTATTCACCGGTAGTGCCGGCTACAACTAAGCCATGAACACCACTACTAATCAGATCTTCAACAATGACCTCAATTGCGTCGTAATTGATGCCATGATTGTCATCATAGGGAGTGACAATGGGTGTATATATTCCTTCAAATCTCATTTTTTCCCCTAAATGTTTGGTAGGCTAAGTTTTGCCATACGTCCACCATCAACAGTGTAAACCTGACCGGTAACAAAGCTTGACTCAGATGAGGCAAGCCATGCGACCAGAGAGGCAATTTCTTCGGACTTACCAGTTCTTTTAAGTGGATGAACCTTACCAATATTATCTCTAAAATGATCGGGATTTGGCATTGACTCAATAAAATCCTCATTAAGCGCTGTGTCTATCCATCCAGGTGCGACAGCGTTGCAACGCACCCCATCCGCACCATGATCAATAGCAATAGCTCGGGTTAGTCCATGAAGGCCTGCCTTACTGGCACAATACGCTGCATGTTTTGGATTTGCCCCTAATCCTTCAATAGATCCTATATTGACAATAGAGCCTACCGATTTGATTAAATGCGGCATTGCATATTTGCTCATTAAAAATGGCGCAGTAAGGTTAAGTGAGATGGTTTGATTCCAGCTATCAAGGGTCATATCTTCTATTAATGCTTCCTCTATTTTTCCTGCATTATTTACCAAGACGTCTATACGATGATGTTTATTAACAATCATTTCAATGCTTTTCAAGCAGTCCTTTTCCTTGCTTAGGTCAAACTCATAGGATTCAAAGTTTTCGGACTTGCTGCGTTGGACAGCACAAACTGTCGCACCTTCTTCTTGGAAGCGTTTTGCACAAGCAAAGCCGATGCCCTGAGAGCCGCCAGTAACAATAACGACTTTTTTAGTAAACCGCTTTTCCACCATTCACCTCCACCAAAGATCCACAGATATATCCAGCCTCATCAGAAGTTAAAAATGCAATAACGTTTGCTATTTCTTCTGGTTCGGCGATATGACCTAATGGTACTGATTTATTTAATTCATTAATTGCAGCATCTGGATCCAGTCCACGTATTTCAAAGCCGGTTTTAAGCATAGGTGTGTTGACTTCGTTGGGACAAACAGCGTTGATGCGGATATTTTGATGTGCATGGTCTCGTCCTAAGCATTGCGTCATCGCTGCCAAGGCTGCTTTAGTTGTACAGTAAATTAGATGATTTGGGCCCGGATTGATGCCCCAGCAAGAAGAGGTATTAACAATCGCCCCACCCCCAGCTTCTGCCATCAAGGGTATTGCAGCTCTAACAATCCGGAAAGGCGCTTCAACATTTACAGACATTGATAAATTATAGTCTTTATCAGTTGTATCAGTTATAGCTCCACGACGCATCAAGCCAGCATTGTTTACAATAATATCAATTCTGCCAAATTCTTGTTTAACGCCATTCGGTAAATTGTCACAATAGCTTTGTTCAGTTAAGTCTCCTGAAAAAGCTTTAGCAGTTCCACCCATACTTACGACCTCATCTACAAGCAATTCAACTTCCTTTAAAGACTTATCAGCAATCGCAAGTGAAATACCTTGACTGGCATATTTGTAAACGAGTGCCTTGCCGATTCCACCACAGGCTCCTGTGATTAACGCCACTTTTGTCATTTCATCACTCATAAGTCAATATTCCTGATTAAGCGCTTCCATTGTTGGAATTGTTGTCTCTCTTCTAGCAATAAAATCAAGAAGTTCTTCATCCTTATCTTCATCCAATTTAGGTTCTTGGTAATCAGCTAGTAATTTTTTGGCACCCTCGATCCCTCTCTGTATCGTATCCTTACTTCCATCAGCTTCCCATTGTTCGATAGAATTATTGTCAAATAATTTGGGCATAAAAAACGCCCTTTGGAAATTGTCCATTGTATGTTGATGTCCGAGATAGTGGCCACCAGGACCGACATCTCTAATAGCAGCTAAACCCTCATCGAAATCATCCCAGCGAATACCTTCTGCCATTCTATAGCCCATTTCACATTGCTCAGCATCCACTACGAACTTTGGCATTGAGCAGTGCATTCCAGCTTCATTCCAACCGGCTGAGTGCCAAATATAGTTAGCACCAGACAGAAGAACAGCCATCATAGTGGAGGCGCTTTCATAGCCTGATTGTGCATCAAATAGTTTTGAACCGCCTAGTGTGTTTGAGCTACGCCAGGGAACTTTGTAATAACGCGCCATTTGTCCAATCATAAAGTTCATTAAAGAAATCTCAGGCGTGCCCGCCATTGGCGCTCCTGATTGCATTGAAACTGTAGCAAGATAGTGCCCATAGATGGCAGGCGCTCCCTTGCGGATAACTTGCGTATAAGCAAGTGCCGATAGCGCTTCTGCATTGAGTTGAGCAACAGTCGGTGCAACACTTGCTGGCGTATTGGCACCACCTAGAACAAATGGAGAGCACAGTACAGGTTGGTTATGGGCAGAAAAAACGCGTAGCGCTGAGAGCATGGTTTGGTCCCATACCAGTGGAGAATTTCCATTTACATTACCAGTGACTACCGGATGACTATCAATATATTCTGCACCAAAGAGTATCTTGCACATCTCCATGACATCTTCAGCATTTTTGCCACTAGTCGTCATACCCATAAAGGTTTTATCTGAGTGTTTCATTGATGAATAGGTGATTCTTAGATGACGATGAGAGATCGGATGGTCCATTGGCTCAACAATGTGGTGAGCACTCGAATGCAGAGCGGGAAGCATATGCGAAAGTTTGTGAAAATTGGCCAGGTCCTCCAGAGTTGGAAGGCGTCTTTTGTTTTCAAGATCAGAAATAAATGGTGCGCCAGTCATGGGCACAAAGATTGAATTATTGCCTCCAATTTCAAGTGATTTTTCAGGATCGCGCGCTTCCATAGTGAGATTCTCTGGAATGGTCGAAATTAATTCACGGATAAGTCCTCTATCAAAGCGAACGAGCTCTCCCTTGACATCAGCGCCAGCATCAGTCCAGTGTTGAAGGGCAACGGGGTCATGAAACTCAACACCTACCTCCTCAAGGATTGATAAAGAGGCGTTGTCCATTTGCAGAATCTGCTCTTCGCTCATCGGTTCCGTTAAGGGGATGTTGCGTCTTAAAGTCGGAAGCATTTCGATTTTAGTCTTTAATCGATCAGTTCTTCTCACTTTGCGACCAAGACGCTCTACAGTATTACTCATGATAAGTTAGGATAGATGAATACAAAGGAATTATTATGCATTGTGATTTAAAAGTCAATAATAGCTGAAGTGAGCACATAAATAGTCTTGATTCAGTGCAAAAGTGTATTATTTAGCCATTAAATGCCTTAATCCATTGAAAAATCACGAACACAGAGTAAAATTCAGTCCTTTTAAATCTTCGAAAAATTACATGTCAAATTTATCAAATAACTTTATTGCCGGTGATTGGATTGCAGGCTCTAGCACTATATCAAACATTAATCCCTCCGATACCAATGATGTTATTGGTGAATATGCTCAAGCAAGCAAGTCTCAACTAGAAGACGCAATTAACTCGGCTCAAATTGCACAAAAGAAGTGGGCTGCTACTGGCTTAGAACAACGTCAAGCCGTATTAATGAAGATTGGTGAGGAGATGATGGCCCGTAGTGCTGAGTTAGGCGAGTTGTTGTCCCGTGAAGAGGGCAAGCCGGTTGCTGAAGGCAAAGGAGAAGTATACAGAGCAGGCCAGTTTTTTACATATTATGCAGCTGAAGTCCTTCGACAAAGTGGCGATACTGCTGACTCTGTTAGACCAGGAATTGAGATTGATGTACGTCGAGAACCAATGGGCACTGTTGCAATTATCTCACCATGGAATTTCCCAACAGCTACGGCAAGTTGGAAAATTGCACCCGCTTTAGCATTTGGTAATGCGGTAATTTGGAAGCCAGCAAACCTAACGCCAGCGAGTGCAGTAGCTTTGACAGAAATAATTTCTAAGCAAGATATTCCGAAAGGTTTGTTTAATTTAGTGATGGGTTCTGGTCCCTCTATTGGCGAAGCTTTAGCTGAAAGTCCTAAAGTACATGCGATAAGTTTTACAGGGTCATACGATGTTGGACTCCAAATTGCAAGTTCAGCAGCAAAAAATTTAACTAAATTCCAGCTAGAACTAGGGTCAAAAAATCCACTAGTCGTTATGGATGATGCTGATATGGATGTTGCTGTTGCTGCTGCGACTGCAGGGGCATTTGGCTCTACTGGACAAAAATGCACAGCCTCATCAAGGTTAATTGTTCATTCAGCAATTCATGATGAATTCGTAGATCGGATGAGTAAATCAACATCTGCACTTCAAGTCGGTCACGCACTTGTTGAAGGGACACAAATTGGACCAGCGGTTAGCCAACAACAATTAGACTCGAACCTTAGTTATATGAAGTTGGCTCAAGAAGAGGGTTGCGAAGTAATCTGTGGTGGCCAAAAACTTGAGCTCGATAATCCTGGATTTTATATGCAGCCTTCTTTATTGGCTGGAGGAAATAATTCAATGAGAGTCAATCGTGAAGAGTTGTTTGCACCAATTGCATGTGTAATAAAAGTTAGCGACTATGATGAAGCACTTGAAATTGCAAACGACACTGATTTTGGCCTAGTCTCGGGAATTATTACCCGGTCACTTTCACGAGCTAATCATTTTAGAAGAAATTCAGAGAGCGGATGTGTCATGATAAACCTGCCAACTGCTGGAACGGATTACCATGTGCCTTTTGGCGGTAGAAAAAATTCCAGTTTTGGTCCAAGAGAGCAAGGAACGTACGCTAAAGAGTTGTATACTCAAGTTAAAACTTCTTATATTTCTGGCGGCAATCCCTAATGGCTCATCAATCACTTTTTATTGACGCACTGCAGTACAACAACTGGAGTGAGGAAATATTCCAACAAATTCAAGATGGAGGTCTGAGTGCAATTCATGTCACTATTTGCTACCACGAGGATTTTGATGAAATGTTGCAAAATGTGAATGATTGGAACGATAGATTTGAGCTGTATGCAGATAAAATTTTCTTAGGCCGAACTGCAAGTGATGTGCGGAAGGCGCAAAAAGAGGGGCGTACAGCGATATTTTTTGGATTCCAAAACTGTTCTCCAATTGAAGACGACATTGGGTTAGTAGAGGCCTGCTATGAACTAGGGGCGCGATTCATGCAGCTTACCTATAACAACCAAAGCCTGTTAGCAACTGGTTGCTATGAAGAGAATGATTCTGGGGTTACGAGAATGGGAAGGCAGGTTATCAAGGAAATGAATAGAGTAGGTTTGGTTGTTGACATGAGTCACTCAGCTGAACGTTCAACACTGGACGCTATAGAAATTTCCGAACGCCCTATTGTAATCTCGCATGCCAATCCAAGTTTTTGGCATCCGGCACTTAGGAATAAGTCTAACGAAGTTCTAAAAGCGTTGGGCGAGAGTGGCGGCATGTTGGGTTTTTCAATGTATCCACATCACTTAAAGGACAGCTCAAACTGCACACTAGAAAGTTTTTGTGAAATGATTGCCAGTACAGCTGATTTGATGGGTATTGGGCATATTGGGATTGGTAGTGATCTATGTCAAAACCAACCTGACAGTGTTGTTGAATGGATGAGAAATGGTACTTGGACTAAGGAGCGCGACTTCGGTGAAGGTTCTGCTGGCTCTGCTGGCTTTCCTGATCAACCTTCATGGTTTCGAGATAACCGCGATTTTTCAAACATTGCCTTGGGTCTAAAAGATGTTGGCTTTTCTGATGATGAAGTTGCTGCTGTGATGGGAAATAATTGGCTGAACTTTTTTGAATCATCTTTCGGGCCTATAGTTAATTAGCTAATTAATTATGATGTCTGATTCAAACTTATCTAATCTTAGTGTGGAATTTATGCGCCCGCCTGAACAGGTTATGCGTTTAGATAGAATGGGATCTTCTCATCAAACTAGGCTAAGCTTTATGCGCTCTCTGATTAGACGCATGTCTAGGGAGAATTGGAAATTTGAATGTCTTCGACGTGATATTGACAGTGACGGTTTTGGTGTAAGTGTTTACGCCGTAACTACGCCGTTAAGAACATACTCATTGATTGCTTTTACTCAGGATATCCCTCCAAAAAAACGTACCGACAGAGTCATAGCAGAGGTTTGGGATGCTACTTTTAATCTGTTTGATGGTATTCCAACTCAAGCAGATATAGATTATTTGGCGAACAATACCCCTAAACAGGAAGGAGGTAGATATCGCCCCAGTGAACTTGTTTTAGCGAGGGCTAATAAAAGTTTGAGAGTTTTCGAGCACGTTATATCCACACTAGCGAAAGGCAATCAACCAGACATTGAATTGCTGTCATCAGTAGGTTACTTGATGCGCACAACAGCAGTTTATGGTAGCGGTAAATTTGGTTGCGCTGATAGAGCTAAAATTGCTGACCGTGAAGAGTGTAAGGGTGCATTTCAAATTGAACTTCTGGCCGTATACTTAATTCGTTGGTTCACGATAGATTTGGCTGAGCATTTGGCGAAAAAAAGGGGCGGTGACAAGGCGGTTAAGTTTGAACCACATATTCGTCAATTTATCGGTGTTGGTAATGCCACTGGTTTAGGTATGGCTCCTTTTTTGTTAAAACATCCTGTTTTAATTCATAACTGGGTCATGGCCAAAGAAAGCGCATTAGCAAAGGTTAGAAGTATGGAAACCCCAATCAAAGGCACGCTTGAAAAATTTACTCAGTCACTGATCCAAGTTAGCCAACACCTTAGTGAATGGTCTGTAGAGGACGAAGTGCAAACAACAAGAATTGATTGTCTTAAGGATGAAATTCGATCACTTAGTCAATGGTGCAGTGATCAAATTAATTTAATGAAGCCCTACCCTTGGAATGGAATCTATCAGTATGTTGAAGATCGTTTTTCCTTGGAATGTCAAGAAATGGTTGTGTCTTTAATCATCGAACCACATGGGTCGTTAGTGGATGATTTAGCTGAAACGATGTCTTCCGTGTCTACTCCAAAGTTAGTAGCTGACATGCCATTAAGTGAATTAAAAGAGATCGTTAAAGATTACTATTTTTGGGCAACAACAATTGACTTCACACTCACTGAGTCACAGCATCATTTTTGGTATTACTCAGAGGATAAATTGGAGCCACGTTTTGGTTCTCGTGATGTTGATGAGGGTTCGGAGCAGGAAATGCCCTTAGCTATAGGTCGAGATGCACACGAGCTTAACCAAGCCTTATTGTCAGCAAGTGATGAAATGTTGGTGGGTGAGTTTGTACTATCCTTCCCCCAGTTTAGACATATTATCCGTCGTATTCAAAATACACTTAAAAGACCTTATTCAGAAGTTCAGGATAATTTATTGGATGAGACTATGAGACCGTTGGATTTGTTGCGCTTTAAGCTGGCGTTTTTTGGTGCCTCTAAATTTGACCCCAAGTCAGACCTTTGGACTAGAATTTCAATGTATCAAGGAGCACCGATGCCAGACCAGTTGTCTGATCCTGACCACGACAAGTGGTTCTTTCCAGTTATACCAAAGCAGGTAATTTAGATGGCAACAGAACATTTAACTATTTCACTTAATGAGGTGTTGTTTTTCTTTACTCGTGCAGGATTTGGGGTGAACGCTCCGATTGGGATAGCTGAGGATTTTGCGCGCAGCAATATGTGGATAGCAGAAAACGGTTTTGATCCTTCTAGTTGCAGTATAGAAGCGCTTAACAATCTTGACAGTCAAGCAAGTGATTTGGCTGTAGACGTAGAACGCTCAGATACGCAGGTTCATTTCGTTAATCCTAATAATGTATATTTATCTTCTCTTATTGCTTCTGTCAGTGTGATCGATTGCATTAATATCGGATCTCGCAACGTTGAATTGATTGTTAAAAATGTAGACTCGCCACTACTGGTTATCGCGGCAATGGGGGCAAATCAATGTAGTGATTGGCAGGCAATCTGGTTGGATGAAAGTAATTACGAGTATTTAGTGAACTTTATTGAGCCCGGGGTTTGGGAAATGGTTAGTTCAAATACCCAGCCCATAGAGTTAAGTAAGGGAGGTAATATGATTATTCGTCCCCTAGTTGAAACAAAAAAACATCCTGCCAATGCGGTTTTAAGGCAATTTGTTACAATTGAAGAGAAAGAAAAAATACTTCAAACCGGAGTCAAGGTAGGAGAGCACTGGCAAGGCATTTACGACTATTTTTCACGCTGTTTGGTGAAATCAACAGTTGAGTCTCGTGCCTCAGGTGCAGGCGCAGGAATGGTTGACACAGATTAAATAATAAATTGCTTTGAAAGCAAACTTAAGGACGAATTGTGGCATTATTAATTTCAGTTAGCGAATTTTGGGAAGATGAAAAGATTTGGCGTCAATGGGTCCAGGCAGAGTTGCCCGAGATGGATGTTCGAGTGCATCCTGATGATGGTGATGTTAATGAAATTAAGTATGTAGCGACATGGAAGCATCCCCATGGAATTTTAAAGAAATACCCAAATTTAAAGGCAATTCTATCTTTAGGCGCAGGAGTGGATCATATTCTCAGTGATCCCGATTTGCCAGAAGATTTACCAATTGTGCGTTTAGTTGATCCCAAATTAACGCACGAGATGTGTTTTCATGCTCTTCATTGGGTATTGCATTTTCATAGTGATCACTTTTTGTACATGAAACAACAGATGGACAAAAAATGGCAACAGCAAGGTTCCATACAGCCCGAAGATAGGACGGTTGGAATTATGGGTTTAGGTAATATTGGAAGAGGTATTGGTGATTCACTAGTTAATCAAGGTTTTAAGGTGTTGGGCTGGGGAGCCAATCAAAAATCATCTTTGGGTGATATTCAACACTTTTTTGGAGACGAGCAGTTAGGCGATTTTTTGGAAAAGACAGATATATTAATAAACGTCCTACCTTTAACTGAAAGCACAACTAATATACTCAGAAAACAAGAGCTTCAACGTTTGCCTAGAGGTGCATTTATTATAAATATGGGAAGAGGAGGTATTGTCAACGAGGCAGATTTATTATCTCTACTAGACGAAGGACACATTACTGCCGCGGCTATGGATGTATTTGAAGAAGAACCTTTGCCTGCAAATAATCCCCTCTGGAGTCATCCGTCTGTCTATATTACGCCTCATATTGCAGGGCAAAGTAATCCAAAATCTTCAGCAAAAACTATTGCTGCTAATATTCGCCGCATAGAAGATGGGAAAATGCCATTTCCTATCTATAACATTACCAAAGGTTACTAAATGGTTGCAAATAAGATAATTTAATGCAATATGAGTGAATTAAATTAAAATTAGAGAATATAATAACGCTTCTCTTTGAACGCCAGCTTTTGGCTTCATTTTTTAAAATATGAAAATGGGTTTTTAAGCAATTATTTTATGTCATCATCTGACCCAATACTAACAACTCCGCTTCATCAAATGCATCTTGACGCTGATGCAAAAATGGTACCATTTGCGGGCTATGAAATGCCGCTTCAGTATCCGTTAGGGATTAAAAAAGAGCATCTGCATACACGCGAAAATGCTGGTCTTTTTGATGTTTCTCATATGGGTCAAATCAAGCTTACAGGTCAGAACGCAAAACAAGCTTTAGAGACCCTAGTTCCGGTCGATATAGTTGATTTACCTCTAATGAAACAACGTTATGCTGTCCTTACAAATAAGAAGGGTGGCGTAATGGATGATTTGATGGTGACGAATATTGGCGATGATAGCTTGTTCTTAGTAGTCAACGCAGCATGCAAGGTTGCAGATTTTGAACACTTGAAGAGTTTGACTGATAGTGGTTGTGAGGTTGAGCTTCTTGAAGATGTTGCGCTGTTGGCTTTGCAAGGACCCAAGTCATGTGAGGTGTTGTCAAAATTCGCACCTTCTTGTAGTGAGATGACCTTTATGACGGCCAAGATATTAAAGATTGATGGGGTGGAATGTATAGTGACAAGGTCTGGTTATAGCGGCGAGGATGGATTTGAAATTTCAATGCCAGGAGATCAGGCTGAACGTATTGCCAAACTTTTAATATCAGATCAGGCGGTTGAATGGGTTGGACTTGGAGCAAGGGATTCACTTCGTTTGGAGGCTGGCTTGTCGCTATATGGTCATGAGCTAGACGAGCAACATAGTCCAGTTGAGTCCTCGCTGACTTGGGCGTTGTCGAAAACGAGAAGACTTGGCGGAGAGCGTCCTGGCGGCTATCCTGGGGATGCAATTGTTATGAGTCATCTTTCTGAAGGCGTCAAAGTCAAGATAGTTGGCTTGCAACCTGAGGGCAGAGTGCCGGTTCGTGATGGCGCTTTGATTGAGGATGGTGCGGGCAATCGAGCAGGCCAAGTTACCAGTGGTGGTTTTGGCCCCAGTGCAGGAAAACCTGTAGCTATTGCAAGAATTGAAGTGAGCTGTATTGATGATAGATCCAACTTGTTTGCATTGGTTCGCGACAAGAAGATTCCTGTAAGTGTAGTAAAATTACCTTTCGTTAAACAAAATTATTTTAGAGGTTAAAAAAAACAAAATGGGGGACAGCAATGAGTATTAAATATTCCGAAGACCATGAATGGGTTAAGGTGCAAGAAGGAGACCTGGTAACTATAGGAATAACCGATTTTGCTCAAGAACAATTGGGCGACTTGGTTTTCATTGAACTACCAGAGGTCGGTGATGAGTGTAGTCGAGGGGACAACATTTCTGTGATTGAGTCGGTTAAGGCTGCTTCAGATCTGGTTGCACCTGTTTCTGGAGAGATCGTTGAGGTAAATGACAGGTTGGCAGATGAACCGGAGCTTGTTTCAGAAGACTCGATGGGGGATGGCTGGTTCGTTAAAGTCAAACTTTCCAATCTGTCTGAGTTGGATGATCTAATGGATGACGATGCCTATCAAGCCTTCATTGAAGATTAAACTGAAAAATAAATGACCACTAAGATAGAAGATTTATTAAATAACGACGTTTTTACCAATAGGCATATTGGTTCTTCCAGCGCTCAGAAAAAAAAGATGCTTGATTATCTTGGTTTTGATAACCTAGATGACTTGATCGAAGAAATTGTGCCAGATATTATTCGTCGGAAAAAGCCGATGAATATAGCTGATGGCATTTCAGAACTGGCGGCACTAAAACAGTTAAGAAATTTAGCGAGAATGAATATCCGCTATAAGTCATTCATTGGCCAAGGCTATTACAATTCAATTACACCGCCCGTGATCCAGCGCAATATCCAGGAAAATCCTGCCTGGTATTCGGCCTATACCCCATATCAACCAGAAATATCTCAAGGCCGTTTAGAGGCATTAATGAACTTCCAGACAATGGTTACCGATTTAACGGGAATGGAGTTAGCAAATGCATCAATGCTAGATGAAGCCAGCGCTTGTGCCGAGGCTATGAGTTTCTGTCAGAGAGTAAGTAAATCGAAGAGCAAAGTGTTTTTTGTCGCAAATGACTGCTATCCTCAGAATATAGAAGTGGTGCTAACAAGAGCTGAGCCATTAGGCATTGAAGTGGTAATCGGCGACCCATTAGTAGACCTAGAAAAACATGATTGTTTTGGTGTGTTGCTGCAATATCCGAATACTTATGGCAAATTTAGCGATTACTCGAAACTAATAGATTCAATACATGAAAAGCAAGCCTTGGCCGCTGTCAGTGCGGATTTATTATCGTTAACGCTTTTAAAACCCCCTGGTGAAATGGGTGCAGATGTGGTGGTTGGAAATACACAAAGATTTGGAGTGCCAATCGGCTATGGTGGACCTCACGCAGCCTATATGTCAATCAAGGAAAAATATAAACGCTCTGTGCCCGGAAGAATTATTGGTGCTACGGTTGATACCAAGGGCAGGTTGGCGTATCGCCTGGCCCTACAAACCCGTGAACAACACATTCGACGTGAAAAAGCCACCAGCAATATATGCACCGCGCAAGCTCTTCTGGCTATCATGGCGAGCATGTATGCCGTTTATCATGGCCCTGAAGGCCTTAAAAAGATTGCTGAAAGAATTTTTCGTTATGCTGCTGTTTTTGCAGATGGTATTTCTGAAATGGGTTTTCGTATTGTCAACGAAACATTTTTTGATACAGTAACGATAGAAGTTAAAAACTCCGACGCAGTTGTCATGCAGGCTG
>Ga0206678_10000247_pt1 | contig 33719 bp, 49 predicted proteins | sample M180m12015metaG_FD_155453 | JGI IMG/M metagenome (GOLD analysis project Ga0206678, IMG submission 155453) | Ammonia-oxidizing marine archaeal communities from Monterey Bay, California, United States - M1 80m 12015 | ecosystem: Environmental > Aquatic > Marine > Intertidal zone | place: USA... | reverse complement strand
ATTGTGGGGTTAAAGGTTTTTGAACCATCTAAAAATATACTCTTAGGTTGTTCACGTTTAGCTGTGCCAAGATAGACATCTTTAGCTTTGACTGCCTTTACTGCGTGGTGATTTTCTACCACTTCCATTAGGCCGATATCTTCAAGGGTTTCTTTTAGGTCAAGCCCTAGACCCTCGTCAATATCGTACCCTGCATTTTTCATCATGGCGTGAGGATCAATCTCAATCTCTTTACCATTTATGAATCTGCTTGTCTTCTTGCCTGCTTTGCGCTCGTTTATTGCATCGGCTTGAGCTAGTACGCTTATAAGACTCTCATAGCTGTTTGGTGGGATAATTGGAACATCTACACCTGTATCTGCTGTGAAGTAAGGAAACTTGTTTACAAGGCTTCTAAAGTCCCTCACTTGGCGCACAAAAATCTTGCGTGTATCGTTTACAGAATCCCTTGAGTTTAGGAACTCACGACTAAAACAAGTCATTATATCCATGAAGCAGTATTCTAGGGCTTCGTATCGTCTTTCTTCGTCCTGCTCGTTTGCTAAGTGTAGCTCTGCTATGTGTTCAGAAAGAAGGGGGGTGTTTTTCTTCCCCCCTGTTGATGTTGCTAGTACGCTAGTCATTTAATAACCTCGTGATTACATTCAATAACTGCGTATAAATCTTCTGTGTAAGGCTTCAAAATTCCGTAGATATTTTCAGCTTCTTCTTGTTCAAAGCATGAAGCTTCCTCATAGTTGTACTCTCTTTGTACTTCATCAAATAAGTTATCAACTTTAGATTCAAGAGTTTTAACAGAATCACCAAGTTTGAATGTTTCTATCATCTCTACAATATCGTGAGCAAGGTCGTGAGCCTCCCCACCATCTTTCAAGAATCCGTTAATTAACTCTAGCGCCTTATCCATTCCCTTAGCTTTGAATGTTTCTACCACTTCGTTAATTTCTTGTATTGTTTCCATGTTTTGCTCCTAAGCGTTGTTTGATGTTCTTAAATGTAGTTTAATGAAATTACTTGTCAATACTTTTGTTCACATTAGACAAACTTTCTTCTCTCTTCCAAACGTACCCATAAGCGGTTCTACTTGCTGTATTCAAAGCCCTACTTATAGCAGAGCCACAGCGGTTTAACTCCCTTGAGGCTTGCTTTATAGAGTCAAAACTTTTTATGTAATTTCCTTCTGTATCGTATTGCTTAACCACTCCAAAAGCTTTGCCTGTAACCTTGGCTTTGCCTCGTTTCTTTGGTGTGGGCTTGGCCTGTAATCCTAGAAGAACCCATACACCGCCTTTTTTCTCTGCTATTAGGTCGCCACGCTGAATCCAAATTGACACTCTTTGCTTTGTTGATCGTGTTCTTTTGCAGAACTCCGCTACACTCTCCATGTTACTCCTCATAAAATTGTTTGGTTAATTCCATTTTAATAAATTCTGTCACTCTATCTTGTAACTCTTCACTTCTTTTAACGTACTGCATCGCCTCGGCTACGTTTAGGCTTGCAATCTTTTCTTTTGTGGGTTTTCTGAACTTCACGAACTCACAGCGTGGCACATCACAGAAGGAAGCAGGAGGAACCGATAAACGCCACTGCTTGCCTCGTAGCTTATGCCAAATTTGCCTCCCCTCCTCGTCTGTACTCCACTTGTAAACACACACAAGGCTAGGTATTATCTTTCCGTTGTCTTTTGGATAGCCTAGAACCTTGTGAGCGTCTTTTGTGGGGTCGTATTCAAAGATGGGTAAGAAGTGGAGCTTCAAAATTTTTTCCTCGGTTCTGGCACTACAAAATTATAGTACTCCCTTAGATAGTCCACTACTACAAAGATGTAGTTTGCGAACTCGTCTGTTTTCATTCTTGAGGTTGATTTTGGAACCCTGAAAGATTCCTCACCCACTTGTATTTCTTCCATTAGGAATTTGATTCTGCAAGCCTCGTGACCTTGTTCGTGATTCACTAGCTTAATACCCACCTCAGCAAAAGCCTTGAATACGCTTGGGATTACTACACCCCAGTAGTATCTGTTGGCTCTGTTTGATCGTGTGTTCTTAAATTCCTTAATCGTAACCTCTACCCTTTTCCCATCCAATTCCTTAAGGGCTTCATAGCTCTCATAGTCTTGGTCTAGGTAGAGTTTTTGGTCTTGGATATTCGCCAAGAGTTTAGGCATTTTCCAACCTCCTAATGCCCACATTAAACGCTTTCATTGTCATAGCGTAGATTATCATAGAGTAGCCTATTGTGGCTATTTCAAAGTTTTCTAACAAATTCATTGTAAGTGTTGCTAATATTAAACCCCGCAATGTGGTCTTAAAATGTTCTATCCTATTGTCCATGTTGTTTTCTCTTTCTTAGCGGTTTGAGATGAGGAGCGTAACCCTGTTTGGTGCGCTCCTTTTTGTTTGTGTGATAACTCTACCTAAAAAGCATTAAAACGCTTTCTAGCCCTCAGTTATCGTTCAGCTTCTTTTGTTTCATACCCATAACCCACTGAATTATTTACGATTTTTGAGATTCTAACTCTCCATTCAACAGGTATTGTTGGGCTGTGTCTTAATGCGTCTAACATATCAATATCGTTCTTAGTTAATTTTATTCTTTTCATGTTTTCCATCTCCCTGCTTTGTCAGCCGAAACGATAACTACATCTATAAGCAAACTCTGTCAGCTCATAGTTGCGACTCGTTATCTCTATTTGGTTCCAACCTCAGCCATTAACTGAGTCCATGTTTTACGCTTTGGTAGTGCTTCCCTTTGGGCTTTTACAAGTGCCTTTAGGTGGTCTAGTTGTTTGTTGTTCATTGTATCAACCCCCCTGCAAATTCTAAAGCCTCAACCTCAGATAGGCAACTATGGGAATATAAGGTGTCACCCTTTACGAAAACACGCCATTTGCCATTATGAAGAAATACTGAAATTGATTCGCTAACTCTGTGAAAATCTGAATGTGCCATTGTGTAGCTCCTTGTTGTTTGATAAGTACAATCTAACTAATTGAAATTACTTGTCAATACTTTTTGTTAAATTAATTTAAACAAAGGTGCAATTTCTTCATCTATGTAATCACTTATAACATCTAAATCGGCCGTTATAGCTTCACCTATTAAGCTTATTAGCTTTGATCTTGAGTAGGTTAAGGGGTTCTCATTCACTATTGCCTTGTCTAACTCTGGAGGGTATAGTCTTTCTGTGTGCCTTGTGTCTTTTTCTGCTTGTGGTACCTTCTCCAAGGCTTCTATATCTTTCATTGTTGAATCTTTCATTTCATCTCCTCTAAAATTCTTGCTTTCACTTGTGGGAAATCCACACTATCCAAAATTATCATATCTCCACATTTAGCACATCTGTGCTTCTGAGTGAGTCTTTGAACATCTATCTCGCCCTCTTTAATGCTATATATGCCATCACAGACAAGACAAGCAGGGGCTTCACAATAATTCTCAACTTTGAATTTTTTAGTTTTCATTAGTCTCTCCATTCGTTTTTTTGGTTTTTCGTGTTAAAGTTCTTCTCAATGTAAGCAAATGTGACCACAAGCACCCCTAAGAGAGCGCCTAGGCCTAGAATCGTGTAAAAGAAGGTAAGTAGTGAGTCAATCACTTTTTCACCCCTCTAATAGCTTGTAAACGGTCTAGCCACTTTTTAGCTTGTCCTAGGCTCATTGTGATTACTGAGGGCTTGTGTTTTTTAATCATTTAGAAAAACCTTTCTTTTTCATTGTTAACTTTTAGGGATGGAAGCCCTTGAGAGAGCTTTATTATTTTAGTGATTCTAACTTTATACTCGTCAGGTACGGTTTCAAAATAAAGAAGGTTATCAAACATTAATATATCGTTTTTGGTTAACTTTATACGCTTACTCACGCTTTCACCTCTATCTTCTTCCATACTACATCTTCAAGTGTTTCTGCTTTTTGAAAGTCTGAGCGTAGGCAGCATTCCCACTCATCTATCACTAAATTTGTTCCCCAATCAGCATAAACATTCCCTGTGCGCTTACATCTAAAATAAATCCCAGAATCAACTAGCTTTAATATTTCAAAGTGTGTCATAGGGCGTGTTTTGGGTTGTGGGGTTTCAAAGTCAGAGCCCGCTAAAGCACCCATTATCCTATTTTGAACTAAATTAATTTCTAAATTTTCAAACCTCAACTCTTTGAGTATTTCAATTTGGTCATTTGATAATTTTGGCCTGTCATCTTCTGCTTTCATAGTTTTCTCGTATGGGTTGTGATTTTTATCTATAAAATCTTGCATCATTTTCTCGCTCCCTTAATCTGTGCTTGCATGATTTTCATTTCTTCCCTCTGTTTGTTAATTGTTTCTTGCATTGAGTTGATCCTTGCTTGTTGTCGTTTGTTTTTTTCGTTTGCTTGGGTGAGCTTGTCTGTTAGGGTAATGTTTTTTTCAAGTAGGGATTGGTTCTTCATTTGATACACTCAGGTTTAAAAACTCCTTGCACTAATGTACCTCCTGCGTCATCACATTTCTTTTGCGTGTCGTACAAATACCAACAAGCTGCTAGTATGAGTGAAACCGATATTATTGCTTGAACTATTTTCATTCTGCTTTACTCCATGGTAGTGTGATTGATTTTGCACCCTTCTCAAAGGCTTCTAGTTCCTCGTCTGTGTGTTTTGGTGATTCGTAGTAATCTGTGATTATTGGCTTGGTTTCATTTTTTTTTGATATTACAACTTTGGGCGTTTTCTCTTGGTAGTCGTTTAAAGCAAAAATGACTTTATGTTTCCAACTTATGGGAACCTTATTGCTATCAATCCAATCTAGGGCAGTCCATTTGTTGTAAAAGTCTTCACAAAAAGAGAGTGTGTGTGTTCCTTTAGGAAATTTATTTTTTAGATGCTCTAAAATTTCAGTAGGATTTTTAGGAATTTCCACACTCTCATCTTCTTTTCTTTTCTTTACTTTACTTTCCTTTACTTTACTTTGTGTACTATTGTAGTCATTAACTACACTTGAACTAGAGTTATTGCGTACATTAACTCCTTTTTTGCTGACATTAACTACACTTGAAGTGTGTAATCTGCTATCAATAACAAAAAACTCAGCATTCTCTTTGCAATTTTTCCTACGACTAGACACTTCTGCGTATCTATCTTGAATGCCCTTTGAGGTTAGTATGTTATGTTCACTATATTTATTAGAATCAAAAATACCACGTTTTAAACACTCCTTGATAACATCATTAACTAAATCATAATCGGCTTTAATTGAATCGGAAAAAATCAAAGCTTCATCGTCTGACCATTTAGAGAAAAAGCTATTTGCATATATCTTTCTGTAAAGCTCAAAAACAATAGCTACTCCAGTAACTTTGTATTTGATTCTGATAAACTTGATTTTATCGTCATCGTGAACGTCTAATGGGAAATAGTCAAGCCCACTCTTTAATGGTCTAGCCATTTGATACTATCCTTTGTATGATAGCTTCTAATATTTCGTCATGCATATCAAAAGGTGTTTCAGGACTCATTAAAAGTAGTGTATTAAATAAAATATCAGTAAAGTCTAAGTTTATGTCTTCATTCTCAGATAATTCCTCTGACACCCTATTTATGATAGTATCTGAAACCCCTTGCATTTTTTGGAATCTCAAAATCAACTTTGCCCTTCTCATTTCATCACTCATATCAAACCCCCATCAAATTATTGAATTTTTCTTTTTGCTCTGGTGTAGCGTGGTCAATCTCTCTAAATGCTAAAGACTTTAACCAACCTGCAAGAGTTCCTGCGTGAGCTACTTTTTTTGAGAATACCTTCAAAATTTCTCTCTGTTCAATGGTCATTGTAATAGGCACTTGAATCGTTTTGTCTTCCATGATAACTCCTTTTTTGTGTTTAGGTAAATTATAGCTTTTTATATTTAGAAAATGTTAAAATAAATTAAAATAATACTTTTTCTTATAAAAACCCTTGTAATCTAGTTTCATAATTCTATAATTGGATAACACCAGACTTAGGAGGTCACAAATGGTTACAGCAGTTATTACAATAGCAGACGAGATTAAATCTCTAATAGCAAGATTCCCACAGAACAAAGAACAGTTAATCAAAGACAATTCGTTCAGCGTGTTTTGCTTCGGTCAAATTATACACACGTTTTCAGATGGTTCCGCTATTAAGGAGGCTGTATAATGACTAGCCTAGAAGACTTAGCAATCAAGCAAGGACAACAAATTGAAGCTCTTGAGTTCCTTATCCGTAAAGTAGAGCTTGAGCCTGTAATTGAAGACCTAGACTACTGCATCGCCAAGTATGGCAAGAACCCAACACTAGAAAGCCACAGAAGAGTATTAGTTGAATGTTGGGAAAAAGTGAATCAGCCTTATAAGTGGGATCAAGAATGAATCAGATTAAACTAGACAGCCAAGCCCTACTAAACAGAGCAAAAACGGAACACTTCCAAGAGTTCCTAAAGAAAATGAAAATTGCCCTCACTATTGAAGGGGGAAGCTTCTTTATCTCTCACGATGGTGGAGAGTATGAAATGATTGATAGAGACCCAAAGCAAATCGGCTTTGTGGTTGAGGAGGATTAAGATGGAAACTATAAATGCGGTAAAACTTGAAGACAAAGAAATTGCAATCATTGAGAGGCTTCACGATATGTTACTTTGTGAGTTTAATGTGCCACTTTCACACCCACTATTAAAAGAATCAAGAATGCTGAGTAGTGGTTTAATTCGTGCAATGAAAGGTGAGGATTAAATGAGCATTTACTCAATCTTGAATGAAATACAAGTCACTCTTGAAGCGCCTAAAAATCAATTTAATAAATTTGGTAATTACAAATATCGTAACTGTGAAGACATACTAGAAGCCTTGAAACCACTACTTAAAGAGTTAAAATCTGTTATCATAATTTCAGATTCAATAGAGGTTATTCAAGATAGATTTTATGTGAAAGCCACAGCAAAGTTAATTGAAATTGAAGGAGGCACATTTGTTGAAAACATTGCCTACGCTAGAGAGGAATTGACTAAAAAAGGAATGGATGGTGCACAAGTAACTGGTGCTACTTCCTCCTATGCTAGAAAATACGCTCTTAATGGTTTACTTCTTGTAGACGATTCTAAAGATGCTGATTCAATGGATAACTCTAAAGAAGAGGCTCCACAACAACAGCAGGATAATGATGATAAGCCTTGGTTAAATGCAGGAGCTGAATTGAATAGTTTAATTGCTAGAGCTAAACAAGATGGTTTAACAGGTGACGAAACATTAAAACTAGGTCGTACTAAATACAAAATCAATAAGAAACTATCAGAAGAAATAAAAGAGGCGTTAAAATGAAAGATATGAATATATTCGAAGTGAATCAGCATTTGAGAGCCATTGTAAATAATGGCTTTTCCGTAGACCTTGAGACAGGAGAGTTACTTTTTGACGAAAGCTCACTCAATGACCTAGAAAACACCAAAGCTGAGAAGCTTCTATCTATTGGGAAAATGATTAAGGAAAAAGAAGCCTTTGCAAAATCTATCAAGGATCAAGAGAAGGTTATGGCAGAGCGTAGAAAATACCTTGAGAATGAAATCACACGCCTAAAGGACTGGGCTTTGTCAAACATGACTGATAAGGAAAAGTTTGAAGATTCCCAAATCAAGGTGAGCTACTCAAAAGGTTCTGAATCGGTTGAGGTGCTTGACCTAGATAAACTAGACCCTAAATACGTTGTTGAGAAGTACACGCACACAGCAGATAAAAAAGCCCTTAAGGAAGCTTTAAAAGGTGGAGAGTTTATTGAAGGTGTTACTCTTGTAAGAAATCCTAGTTTGAGGTTGAAATGAATGAGAATGTTAAAATCATAGTTCTTGCAGATGAGCTTAAAACCTCAATGGGAACTTTCTACAAAGGGCATATCTTTGAAACAAAGGACAGCCCTAAACTTCAAGCCTCTGCACTAAAGGGATTGATTGAGTATTCTAATCCGATGCAGGTTGGATTGTTTGATTGATAACTGTCGCCTATATTCTCGTTGCATAGCAATGGGATATAGGCTTAGTTATCACACAACGGAAGGGGAATTATGAATAATGAAATGAATTTAGCTCTTAACGCTATGGGTAGCCTAACAGAAAGCGATAAGCCCAAAGTGAGGGTTAAGAAAACTCCAAATGTGTCAATTTCTGACAATGCAAAGAAAAGCCAATATTTAACTTATATGGTTGCTAAATGTACTCAGAGTGGAAAAAGGAAAAAGCAATGAGTAAAATAGAAGATGCAGTAATGGCTAAGATTTATGAACGTGCTTTAGTTGGGAAGTCTAAATACGGTGTTACTATGGAACGTGACGATTTAAGCCTTAAAGAGTGGCTTATACACGCTCAGGAGGAAGCTATGGATTTAGCTGTGTATTTACAAAAGGTTATTGAAGAGTTAGGAGAATAACATGAAAGGCGGACACACTATCGGACAAAAACTAAAGCCTCACTCCTCATGGGGTAAGGAAATAATGAAGTTCAAAGTAGATAAGAAAGACCATCGGCTTAACAAGGAGAAGGTTCGCTGTTCTGGGGAGCTTTGCAAAAACAAAGATAGAGGAGAGCGGAATATTGTTCACAAGGGTGAAGAATGCCCCAAATGCTACAATGAGGAGTTTAAAAAGTTGAGGTATTCACCCTCAGAGGAAACGCCACATTTTGACGCTCAATTTTTAACTAGGCTTGACCTTGTTTGAGAAATACAAAGCTAACTTCCTAGCCCACATTGAAGCAACTCCCCTTTTTGAATTAGCTAAAGAAGGGTTTGCTTTACTAGGGATTTACTTTAGCATAATACTTTTACTTAGGTTTATCTTTGCTGTGAAGCGTTGGGCAGCCCCACAACCCCCAAAGCAGTTTTTCCAATGATACACCCTAAAGATGAAGGGCTTGCTTTTCCTCGTAAAATCAAAGAGAAGAAAGCACCCTCTACCCTACGCTCTAAGCCTAAGAAGTATCAAAAGGCAAGCGTTTCTGAGGAGATGTTACAGAATTTTGCAGAAGAGGAATGTTTGAAGTATGCTCTTGATCACGACCATGCTCCACAAGAACTCTATCATTGGTTAAGCTCTCAAAGTGATTATTGTCCAGAAGAGGCTAAAAGTTATTTGAAAAAGTATTTTTTTGGAAGACCTGACCTAGTAATAAAGAAACGCTTAGAAGGTTGTGATTACAACTTAGTGCTTGAAATGGAACTGAAGACCGATTCCCCACAAAGTAAGCTAAGAGGCACACAGAAACGATACTTAAGAGGTAAAAACTTTCTTATTCCACGCTCAAAGGAAGAAATTAAGGAAGCTATTAAGGAATTTGACGATTTTGAGATTGAAATAGAGGATTAGATTATGGATGAAATAAACTTAAATTTGATAATAACAGACCCTGATAATGGTACTGTATATGAATTAGATGTGAAGGAAGATATAACAGCTTTTGAGTTGTTTAATATTTACCAACTTACGACTTGCTACCAACAACACGCAATAATGCCACACCATGACGTAGTTAGATATATATGTGAAAAAGGAATATTAAGGCATTTCACAAAAGAATAACTATACTTTAAAACATGACTACTGAACAAAAACACAGACAAGACTTTTGGGTAAACCGATTCACAGAGTATTTACACTCTGATAAATCAACGCAAGATGTTGAATATAAAGCTAGAAAGGCTAAAATGTATGCCGATGCTTGCCTTGTTCAGTATAATATTACTTTCCAAACAGCAGAGGAGCAATAAATGGAAGAAGAAAACAAAGACGTACTATATGAGATATTCACAGAAACGACTAGCGAACTTTCTGAAAAACTCAAAGCACTTTCTGGACGATACACAAAACGTGGTGAAGCCTTAATATCTAGCACTCGGAAAATGAGAGTATCACTCAAAGCTATTGACGAACTTGAAGAAGAGGAGTCTTTAGAAATGGAAGGTTTAGAAACTGAGCTACTAGGGGGTGAAAAGGTGGAAGAAGAGCCACAAATGAGGCTAGAAACTGACCCAAATCACCCTAACTATAACACTATGCAACCTGTCGTGTAATGCCTCAGTTGTGGATTAGTGGAAGAATACCAAGCAAAAAGAACTCTAAGCGTATTGTAATGGTTAATAGAAAGCCTCGCCTACTCTCAAGTAAGGATTATCTAGCTTGGGAGCGTGAAGCGATTCTTGAGATTCGTTCAAATTGGGAAGAGAAAAGGATAGCAAGATGTGAGTCAATCACTTACGACTTCTTATTCCCTGATAAGCGTGTCCGTGACCTATCAAACGCTGTTGAGGGTGTCAATGATGCTTTAGTTCTTGCAGGTGTTCTTTTGGATGACAGGTGGCAATTTACAGGAAATGTAAACTTAACAGGTCAGCTTGCTAATAGTAAGGCAGAAGCAGGTGTACTTGTTACTTTTAAGGTGGCTGAATATGAATAGCTTAGTCGTTCCAAAGTTCCACCAAAGCAAAGAAACAAAGGTGAAGACCTCAATCCAAAAGGTTAAAGTGTTCAATGGCTCTAAAGTGAATCACTTAGTCCAACACTCAGACCTAGATACTCTATCTTTTTTAGCTTTTGAGTTGGTAGAAGAGAAAAATTGATTATATTTAAACACGGTAGATAGCTCCTAACTCTCTACTGTTGTTTGATAAGAAAGCCCTAGATTTCAAGAGAGTCTAGGGCTTTTAATTTATGGGTTGAAAAAATAAGTTTCCCTCACAAAATCGGCTGTAAATTCAATGTGAATCCAAGTCGGAGTCTTATCAAAGTTCTCAACTCTCTTAATTCCGTAAGTCTCACCCCTTGCTCTAATAAAATCCCTTAGAGGTTGTAGAGAGCTACTGTCATAGTGCTTAATGTCAAAAGCGTAACCAAACTTGTGAGATGATTTTTTAGCACCTGTAAGCGTTCCAAGTTCCCTATATCCACTTTCTCTATAATTACCGCCATTGTGCCAATCATTGATTTTAAGTGCTTTCCCATAGTCTACCCTTAGTCTATCCAACTGTTGTAAAACTTTTTCTTCAAATAAGCAATATGATTTTGAACCTAGTATATCATAAACTTTTGGAGGCACAAGCTCCTGAGGTAAAAAATATTCACTTGCATAACTATGATTTGGCATAAAGCCCCTCTATTATTGATTGGTAAGTTGTTAAGTAATGGTCGCTTGGTTTCATAAACCAACCCTCTTTTTCAAGCTCTATATGCTCACTAGCTCTGTGATTGTAAAGTTTAAAGATGTGACCACTAAAGAATGGTAAATATGTAATTGGGTCAGTCTCAATCTGAAGCCTTAAGTGCCTCCCCTTGGTACTTGCAAAAGGAAACCAACAACGTGGAGAGCCAAAGGATATGCAATTTACTTGAATCCCATGCTCTACTCTTAAAAGTTGTTGCATCATTTGAACAATAGCCCCACCATAAGAGTGACCGCTAAGGGTTATTTTAAAGCCGTTTTCATGAGCATTGAGGAATTGGGAGAGCGTATAGTCTAAAACCTTCTCAGCGCCCTCTAAAAACCCAGCACACGCATATCCCACCCCTTTTAATCTTCTAGGGTAGATTGATATATCTTTCAATACATCGGCAAGCTCGTCTGTACCTCTAACGCTAAAATTCAAAGTCTTTGCTTCATTATCCCACTGCCAAATCCAATTATCATTTTCTTTTGAATCGGCTTGGATTGAGTCATCAACAAAATTATCCACATAAGAAAGGAGGCAGTAATTAACCGCCTCCTTCAATTCACTAAGCTTTTGTTTGCTCAGGTTCATAAACTTCTAACTCTACTTTTTCAACCTCTTGTTTTTTGAAAAGAGGCTTTTTGACAGGTGTTGACTCTTGACCGAAAAGAAAGCCATGATTGAGCCAATTTTCAGAGCCATATTCTAACTCATGCTTAAAACTTAAAAGCTCATCTTCTAGGCTCGCAATCTTACCACTTCCCCCATTAGGGTTGGCCATTTGCTCAAGCAAGCACTCTAGGATAAACTCTTGTTTAGCATTCCACTTTGACAAAGCAGAATGAACAAACGCCTCTAAAGGGTACTTCTTTTTATAAGTAGCACCACTTACAGAACGTAACATTCTCGTCCACTCATCATTCCATTTAGCGTTAAATTGGTAAGCCACATCAAGAGGCTTTCCTACTAGTGAAGGATCAGCTTGAATCTTTCTAGTTGCAAAACCTCCGCACCTAGTAAATGTATCAAATGAACTCTCAAAGATTTTCAAAGCTCTTTCGTGCTTTATATCCTCAGAACCTTCAATAATTACCTTTTCAAGAGCTTTCTTGATAAATTCCATCCTTGCGCCTAGACCCGCAATAAGTATTGCTGTGCTACCACCTGCAAGGCTTGTGCTGAAATCAATTATACTTTCCCACATAAAGCCTCCTAAGTTGTTGGGTCTGCTAAGTGAATACTAAGCGACTGCATACCCTCGTTAAAAATATTGCCACCTTTGTACTCAAAAGGGTGATTATATTGGTTAAGCTTTGTTATAACTTCCTCACCTTCTACCATTCTAATACTTGATACTTTGTGGTGAGTCTTAGCCATATTATCAACAGATACCCAACAGTTAATAAGCTCTATTTCTGCAAGAGGGACTATTACACCCTCAAAGCTTAGATTTTCAATTCTTTGTTTCAAAATAACTCCTAAATTAATGTTTATTTAAAGATAAATACACCCCTCGTAAAAGGGGTGCATTGTGTGTTATTGTTTTTTGATAACAATTATTTCACTAAATTTTAGTGTTTCATTTGTCGCCTTAGTTGTTTCTACATGATTTATACAATCAGTAACAGTGTCAAAAATAACACCGCTCTCTAATTCTTTCCATTTTTTTACTATTGAATCGCTTGTACTCATTTCCCCTCCTTATATTAAACTAAATCTAGTATTTATAGTGATGTCATAAAGTTCAGAAATAGCCACTGAATCAGAATTTTTTAAAGTAACTTGTCCATTAGTAGAATTTAAACTCGCCCAAGCTTCTACTTGAGGAACCGCTCCATTATACCCTACTTGAACAGTTAAATTAATATCCTTGTTAGGTCTTGAACCGATTGGAAGCGTGAACAAAACAACTGTAAATCCAGGGAATAAAGCCAAACCAGTATTGTATTTACATGACCCTTCTATCTGTACACCGTCTATTCCGTCCCCTCTGTACCTTAATGGCCTCATACTAGACCGAACCCCTAAAGAAGAATTTAATGAAGCATTAACCCAAGCAGTTGGAGTTACACCACCACCACCGCCAACACCTTGAATAAGTTTACCGTTTGAGTCATAACCAACTAAGCCTACTTGTGTACCTGTTGGAATTGCATCTAGTACAACATCCCCTTCAACCCTCAATTCTTCACATTGAATCCCTGTTGTACCATCGTCAGAAACTGAGCCTTGGAGTAACCTAGGAACCTCTAAATCTTTATTAATAGTCAAGTTCCTATCATATCTAACGTCAAAAACGCTAATGGGATTAAGCCCTGAACTATCATACAATTCTAACTTCCATTGAGTTCCACTACCATTTGGGGTTGTACCTAGCGTTGAGCGTCTAGTGCCATTTCCTCTTAGCCCTACCCATGTCTGATATCCGTTACCCTTGGAACTAAAATGTACTGCTGATGCTAATGGTGACTGTTCAATCTTTAGGGGGTATTGATCTGAATCGTTAGTATTAGCTACTATACCCTTATCCGCATTTACAACACCCCCAAAAGTAGCCCCATTAGTAGTAGTATCCCCCAAATCAGTAACGCTTTGAAGGTCTTGACTTCCTCCACCACCACCTGTACCCTTCACCAAGTCACCGCTTGCGTTTTCTCCGTATGTGTAAGCTAGGGTGTCTGTTGGAACGTTTATAAATTCATAACCACCATTAAACCCATTGAATCTAAGCCCAGATGTATTAAAACTTATATTTGAGGTAGTATTTGATAATTCCAAATTTGTGCTAGTTACATATAATCCTCTACCTGTTGTTGTTTGTAAACTTAATCCTTCATTACCAAGTATCAAGGAGTCTTTGGCAACATTAGCGACTGAATGACTCAAATACAATTGAGTATTACCCATTAACATACTACCAAATTGATTAACACCATCCCCACTAAATAAGCTTAAACCACTATTTAAAAAATGTATTGTTGAATTCATTGTATTAGGGTCTATGCCATTGGTTAAATAGACCCCCCCTTGGTCTGTGCTAGGTCTAATCCATGAGTTATCAGGCATTGTAATTGCAGAGCCATTAGCCAAAGCACCGCTAACCTCAACACCATTCTTGAACTCCACCTCAGACTCTACACTTTGATTAGTTGCATTTAACTTATCCAACTTGTTTGCATCAAGAATATTGTTAGTCTGAGTTTGCGTACCTCCTGTATTTACGCTTGATAAATCGGTCACTGCATCACTTGTGATTGATACAGGAACTTCAATAAAAGACTCATAGCTTGAGCCCGACCACACTGAAAAAGTCGTATTATTACTCCCACCAACCTTATAAGCCTTAACCATTACTCTTACTCGCTGAGTTGCAGAGTGAGGCACGGAAGAAGGAAGGTTGCCTGTTAACTTAATTTGAGTTGGATTATTGGCTTGAATATCCAAAACACCACTATCAAGAGCAGAAAGCAAAACCGCATTTGAAACACCATCGGCATCTACAAGTTGAAACTCTGCCTCATACCTTTGATTACCATTATTGTTATCAACTTCTACGACTAACTGCATTTCATAGTCACCGCCTGCGACCTCACCTACAAAACCATATTCACCAGATATATAATACTCTGTAAAAGTAGCGTTTGTATTAGCTGCAAGCAAAACTTGTTGTTCAGCACTTGGAGTTGTTCCCTTGTCTGAGTCACTTAGTTGATACCAAGTGGTATTTACAGTGTCTAAGTCGGCAGTAAAGTAAACCTTTTGAGATATGCCTGCTGTTGTACCACTTGCACTAATGACAACCTCTTCGGCTTGGCTTTCAATGTTTACATTAGACCCTGCCACTAGAGATTTAAAAGGTAAATCAACCCCAACCTTAGGAAGTGCAAGCCCTACGCCCACCCCACTATTTGAACTTGTGTTATTCTCTCCATCGTCCGTAGGTGTAAACTCTACTACTTCATTTAAAGCGTTACGACCTAGAGCCTTAATGGGTGTTTCTTCTGCTAGCCCATTTAGTTTCACGCTTGCACCAAATACAGCAGGGCCATCTTGATTAGATAAACCATCAACTTGTAAGGATGCAGTTGTTAACTTTTCACTTACAAAAGTCTCATCAATTAAATGTATCTCATCAACTGCTGATTGGTCTGCTTGTAAGACCAAACCTTGCGTGTCAGTCGCATAAATAAAACCTTGTAGAGTTCCATTAGAATCATAATAACTATCAATAGCCTTATGACGAATAGGAGCGTTTGCATTTATTGGGGCTTGAGCATTTGTAATATTATTTAAGTTCGTAACGCCATTAAAATCAACCTCACTTTCTACACTTTGCGCATCTGTTTGCACCTTATCAAGCTTGTTTGCAATAGCTTCGCTCAAATCAGCTACATAAACACCGCCACCGCCTGCTGTCGTAATGCTTAGAGCGTTTGAAGTGATTGAGGAAATGATTAGGTTTGCTGTAAGTGGGTTTACTTGTGTCCCAAGTCCTTCAAGTGTAATAGAATCTGAGTTATCAGTGGTTACAAATTCAAGCCCGCCACCTCCTCCACCTTCGGAAGATGCACTAACGCCAAGCCTTGTATCTTGCAATGCTAAATCAGCATCTAATATCTCAATATCGTAAACAATACTTTCACTTAGCCAAACTTGAGCCTCTCCGACAATATCAAGAGGTACAGGGTTAGGGTTCACAACTCCATTTTTCTCTTGAAAAGTTGGTGCTTTGTTTGTTGTACCTGTGTAGTAAAACCTAAGGAAACCACCCGAAAGTGGTAAAGTTGAGTTTTTATAATAGAATCTTGATTGAATCCATGGTGTTAGTTGTTGCATAGTTTTCCTTTAGGTTATTTCAATTGCACAGTTTACAGTTAAACCAATATTTAAACGCCTTGGAGCCCCTGTTTGTAGATTAAGTAGCTTTGCCTCGTAACTCATCATGCCACCAAGTAAAACCGAAGTTATAGTTTGATCTAAGTAAGGACTATCTGTATAATCGCTTGAACTCCAATTGACTGCTGGATAAGTATTATTAGGAAATATACCTATAAACGTTTTTGAATAAGTAGCAGTCAAATAATTACTATTACTAAAATCAACAAAAGTTCCAACTTCCGACACGCCACTAGAAAAAACATTGTTGCAAACTTTAGCAAAATGACCTGTTGTAGCGTAGCCACTAGCAATGTAAGAAGCCCAATCTGAGCCTAATCCTGAATCCGTTGAGAAGTTGTTTGATTCAGAGTTGAAAGAACTAACAGCCCCACCGCTGCCAAGCATTTCAATAAAGTATGCAATACCACCGCCTGAGTAAATTCCAACGCCTTTAAAGTTGTTATCGTTAACCTTAGTGTCATTACCTCCATTAATTTTAAGAAAGCTTTGGTCTCCTGTTCCGAACCTCTCAAGATTGTTAAAATCATTGTTAGAGATTGAGCTTGATTTAATACCCGTTGTGAAGTTAAATCGCCCACCTATTGAAGTATTATTGTCATAAACTAAACTCTCAGTTGTTCCTAAAGTCGCAACGCTTGAAAGCTGTAAGGTTCCCGTCCATTCTGAACCCCCAACTCTTCCTATTTCACAATTAGTTATTTTAATTGATTCCCCAAGGATAGTTGCACCTTGTCCAATATCACTAAACAATATTTTTGAATTATGAATGCTTACATTACACGTAGCATCCGTTTCAACGCCTTCAATTGTGGAATCAATTATTTCAATACTTGATTCGGTAAAAGTCAAGGCGGGAACGGAAGCACCATTCACCTCAACAAAAAGATTCTTAATAGTCACATTGTCGGTATTTGCAGGTATAACCACCGAAGCACCAACTTGAACCTTACCGCCTCCAAAGTCAACCGTTCCATTCTCAGAGGAGACAATAGCATTCTTTATCCCTTCCTCATTCACCGCATTCGTACTAAACTTTGACACACCAAACCAAGCGCCAAGAACCTTTTCATTTAAATAGCTCGGTGCTTTACTTCCATCGGCAAAGATACGGTATTGGCCAGCGTCAACTAATCCAATGTTTACCCCTGCGTCAAAGTTTAGAAGTGTTCCGAACTTAACTTGATTCACAAAGTATTCTTGATTATCTATAAGTGGAGACAACGTATATTCAACAGATCTATCCCATATCAAGTTCTTACTCGTTAGAGCCGTTCTAAGCGTTGAAAGTTGTACATCTGAACACGTGGTATCAAAGAACCATTTAGCAAACCCTACAAAGTTAAAAACGTAGTTCGCAAAGTCACCACTCACAGCTCTAAAGTTATTATAAGCCCCTTCTGTACTTGTGCAAGCATTCACAGTTAAAACAGCGATTTCGTTATTAATGAAACCACTATCAACTAAATGCACTCTGTCAAGTATAAGCATAGGTGCTACAGTACCTACAAGCTTATAACCTCTTACTATTTGGTGAACACCTTCACTATTAGCCGAAGCACTAAACGCTGTGAAGTCATCCGTTGTATTATCACCTACTGCACCCCACCAAGCAGGGTATAATTTAAAATTCAAGTCACCTTCAAACTGTACGTAGTGGTCTGAATCCGTACCAACAGCAATTTCCTCACTCACTTGCATAACATTCACATTACAAAGGTTAAACCTAAGCACAGAGGTCACAACAGGTGTGAGCCTATCAAATGAAAAGCCTGCATTTACTTGAACATCACAAGCTTGGACGCTCACAGTTCCATCTATTTCAATCTTGCCACTTACAAGCTCCAAGGTCTCACCCTTAGACACCGCCCACGCTGTAGCCTGAGAAATACGGCTACTCATGTTAACGCCACGGTTAGGAGTTGCCCCATAGTATGAGCTTAGTACATTTCCTTGATATATTCTAGCATTGCGACCTATTGCCACGCTTGCAGAAAGTGCAAAAATCATCCCTAAGTCAGTCGGAGCCGTAGACGATTCAATCCATCTAAACCAACCGCCACCGTTATCAATATTATCTGTGTAATAGTTGAAACAAAAAACGTAATCATAAGAGTTTGGTGTGAGGTTTGCCATAGCCTCAACCGATTCCACATAGACAAACCTAGAGTTGTCAAGGGCGCTCGTATCTAAAGAACCTGGCACATTAGGCATCATGTAGGCAAGTTCATACTCAGGAACCACCCCATCGGGGTTTGTCCTACGCTCTACCTTTATTGCATAGTTACCTGCTCCGTAAAAAACACCGCTTACAGGTACGAATCCTCCTATATCCAACTCTAGTGAGCTGTCTAACTGTGTTATTCCGTCAGGGTCGGCATAGATAGCCTTTTCAATGGTTGTTCCTGTCTCAAGGTAGGTAACCCTACCTTGAGACATTGGAGTTCCATCATTTTCTAAATATTGCGCTCTTTGTGCGACTGCTAGATTTAAACTCATTAGTTACCTTTCCCCTCGTTCACCATGTTTTGACCTATTGCACCTAATGGGTTCTCTGTCACCTTATTGCTTTCTTGCTCACCGCTAAACATTCCTATTTCTTTGGGAATCCAATTATCAAACACCCCCTCCTGCTCTAATCCACGAGTTGCACCACGAATAGGAAGGTTAAAGCTAGAGGTTGCTAATGGATTCAACCCTTTAGCCCTTGCAATGTCTTCATAACGCTGTGAACCTAGTGTAGTTTGGGCAATCTTCTTTTTAATAGGTTGACCAACTAAACTACCAACAGTATATTCATTAGCTCCCGAGCTTCCTTGGTGGACTCTTGATCCTAATTGACTACCAAAGTTTAACAACTTTCTTTGTTGGTCTGCAAAGTTTTCATATTGCTCACCATACATGGCTTTTAGTAAATCCTCTTTATCCTTAAGTTGCTTCAAGCTAGATTTGTAAAGAGTTTCACCATCAGCATTTTTTTTGATAATGTTTTTATTAACCCAAGAGTCTCTAGCTTTTTCAAAAGCACCAATTTGACCATTCTCTTCAAAAATCTTTTTCATGTCTTTGATTTTCTTGGTGTCATTAAATACGTTTGATAATTTTTTCTCAGCCCCAACATTCTTCCCTAGAACTTTGCCTATTTGTTCCTCGTTTTTAAAATGACTAGAAATAGCTTTATTTGTACTTTCTAAAGCTTCACCTCTTACAGGATCTGCTCCATAAATAGCATCAACCAATGTATTTGAAATGTCTCTTTCTGTGTTTCTTAGAGTTTTGATATATGAGCTAGTAGATTCAAATTGACCTAGTTTAGGGTCGTAAGCAATGTCACCCAATGCAGTACGAACATTGTTCAATATTTCATAAGTATTCCCACCCTCATCAGCAACCTCTAACTTAGAAACCAATCTATTAAGTATTTCTTTCTGCTTAAGTAGCGATTGCTCTTGCTCAGGCACAACAGAACCTTTAAGCATCTTATCTATCTTATCAATCTCAAACATTAGATTTTCTTGTAGTTGAGGAGCGTATTCACTAGCAAGCATATCATTCACATTGTTATTAAGTTCTACATCATCAAGAACTGAATTAAAAGTATCTGCGTTTTTGTTGAATAGATTAACTCTTGAAGCCTCTAACCCATCAACTAAAGTTTGACCTGCCTCCTCAGGAGTTTGAGCATTTCTTATTCCAGATGTTTCATTAATTTTATTATCAACCACATTAAAAGCATTATCGTACTTATCAATGTACTTTTGTCCGTCACTATCTTGTGCTAAGGTTCTCTCTGCTCTTGCATTTGCTGAATTGGTTCCGTGAGTAATTGACATTGGTAAGTCTTCGGTACTTATACCTAGTTCACTTGCAGTTTGAATTGCAGAAGCATCCCCCATTGATTCACTACCTTTAGATAAAGCCTCTTTAACCCCATAGCCTAGCTTTTCACCACCTAAAAGAGTTGCTGTACCTTGCACACCTTTCTTCAATCCTTGTAACCCTAACCCAACACCTTTTTTCACTACGTCCTCAGCATAAGGGGCGACAGCACCACCTAGAGAACCAAAACCACCTGAACTAGCATAATCGCCAAAGTCACCACTAGATATACCGCTAGCGTGCCTAATACCTTCCTCAGCTAAACCCTCTGCACCACCTAATAAAGCACTTTGTCCTACAAGACCTAATTTGCTTCCTGCATTTAAAAGACTTCCTGCGCCTAGAGAAACAGGTGTAATCGGGCTTGTAACTACACTCTCTAGTAATTTCCCCCCAAAGCTTTCTGCTTGTGGTTCTACTGAACCCATTTGAGTCAAAGGGTCGTCGCTAAATAAACCATAAACAGCATTTCCCATGCCACCGACTTGATCGGCAACACCTGAGATAAATCTTGGGATTAACCCTTTTTCTAAAATCTCCGCCCTTGCTTGCCTTGGGAAACCTGCTATTTTCTGAGCAACTTCTTCACGACTCATTCCTTGATTCATTCCTTGAGTCATAATGTAATCAGTCATAGCTATTGGGTCGTCTGCTAATCTTTCACTAACACCAATATTTTGCAACGAATCACTAGGGGTTCCAAACTTTTCAGAATAAGCTTTTTGAATATCCTCAGGAGTTTGTCTAGTGCTTTTCGTTAGAGTCCCTGTTGGTTTACCCTTGTATTCTAAATCATACTTAAAAACACCCCCTTCATTAGGGGTCAGAGTATTGTCAACTTTATTACTTTGTTCCTCAACCTTTGGTTTAGAATCTAGTGCTCTAATTTTTTTTATTGTTGAAAGAATAGCACTTAATGTAGCTTCATCCTTTTTAGCAATACCTTTAAGCGCATCTCTAGTGATAATACCATCCGCAACAGCATCACTAAGCTCTCTAAATATCTCTTCTGTTATATTAGCCATTTTTACTCATTATTAAAGTTGAATTAAAGATTCTATGATAGAAATGAATCCAAAAAAGAATACTGCACCCAAGATAACTCTTATTGTCTTATCTGTTTCTGTTTCCATATTAATCCCCTTGCATTAACCTTAATAACTCAGCATCTAAGCGTTCTTTATCTGTCATACCATCAGGAGCTACAACACCACCTGTATCACGTTTATCAGAAGTGTCAGGCGGAGTAATTTCAGCACCACCTTTATATTTAACCACATCAGTCCAAAGAGGGATTTCTTTAAAGTCCTTACCAAACATTTGTCTTTGAAGTGCAGATGTTGACATCCCTTTTGCTTTACCGCTATAACGCTTCCAATCTGACACACCATCAGCAACCGCATCACCTAGTGTGTCATTGTATTGGTTAGCCATTGCATTATAAGCCACTTTGATATTTATTAAGTCTTTCTCAGGTATTCTATTACCAGACCCAAGATAAGTGTCACTCCACGCTTCAATTTGGTCTTTAGCGTTACCACTAAACCCTAATTGAAGTTCAGGCATCACAATCGCCTCATTTGAAGCCATGCGTGACATTCTTTTCACAATTGTAGCAACTGATTGAGTGTTACCCTTTGAAGCACTCTTAATAAGTGGAGCTATTCCTTTAGCAACTCCTGAACTTTTAATAATATCTACATTTTGCTTTTGGAAATTACTACGAAAGTCTTTAAAGTTCACATTTTCATAGGAACCTATTTTACGTTGTTCCTCTGCTTGTTTCCTTTTGTCGTCTTGAAGCTCCTCAGCAAGCTTACGAGTATTCCCTTTCTTGAACCACTTCTGACCCTCATTAAATGCAAGTCTATCGTGTTCACCTATTACCATTTGATATTCAGCGAATTTTTCTTTATAACCCTCGTCAGTTGGCTTCATTGAATTTAATTCGTTTTCCATTATATTCAATTTAGCCTCAAAAGGAGCTTGAGCTTTAATCGCTGTTTGAATGCTTTCAGCGTTACCTGTAACACCTCTACGACCTACATTCTCAGCTCTTTTTCTAGCCATTTGCGTTTTCCCAAATGGGTCAGCTTTAGCCTCAGCAGATTCAATTTGCATTTGAGCCTTTAATTCACCTGTTAGCTTGTCATATAAAGGAATATTTTGAGTATCTAAAGCCTTAGTTTGAGCCTTTCTAATGCCTTGAAGTTTAGCACTTCCAGCTTGTCCATCCATGATAGCTTCAGCTTTTGCACTCCCTAAAGCGTTGAGCTTTTCCCTATCCTCAAAGTCCATGCGTTTCTTTTTAGTGTTTGACAAGAAATCTCTATAATTACCGCTTCTTGCTCTGTTGTTACTTACTAGCTCGGGCTTTTGAATGGTTCCGAGTGAGCCTAATTGAAAAGCCATTAAGAGCCTATAACCTTGTTTGCATTAAAATTATCATAACTTCTATTATAAGGATTTGACACGCCACTAGGTTTTGGAGCTCCACCACTACCAAACATTCCGCTTGAATAGGCATCCATTCCTAGTTCTAGCGCATCGTCACCAACTTGACCGATATTGTCAGCCATTCCTTTGTAGTAGTTTGCGTCATTAGTGTGAATCGCCCCCTCTAATTGTCCTTGTCCTTGTGCTGTTTGCATTCCTAGATTTGCTTGTCCACCTTGAGCACCAAACATATTGTCACGAGCTTGACCACTTTGTTTTAGAAGGTTTCCGTAACCTTGCATCTCAAGAGCATCATTTTCACGCTCTGTTTTAAAGCGGTTAAGGAAGTCATTATATCCAAACTTACGCTCACCTACTGCTAAATCAGTGGCTCTGTCTCTAAATTGCCCTGCAATCTGTTGGCTTCTATCTTGTAGAGCTTTGGCTGTTGCACCACTACCCGAGAACATACCACCTTGAGCGGCCGCACTTTGTTCAATAGCCTTTGCAGATTGGTCTTGTACATAGTCTTGATAAGGGTCTAGATGCTTATCTATATCCAATTCACTATTAAATTGATCCATTTGAGGTAATTCTCTAGTCTGAGCCTCACGCCACTGAGCTAAATCACCACCGTAGTTTTGAGCGTCTTGGCCGTAAGCGTCTATTTGTCCACCGTAGAACTCGTTACCGATTGCTTGGGCATCTTCTAACCCTTGTTGCTGTGCTCTAATCGCTTTACGATTCTCATCTCTTATAGTGTCACCCATAATAAGATTAGCACCACTTGAAAAAATACCCATAATTAACTCCTTATACCTTAAATATACTACTTCTTAGTACTTAATGCACCTTGAAGTATATCACCCGCATCAGCGGTGTAATTAAAACTTAAACCATCCACTAAGATATACTCTTTATGAATGAGTCCACTTGTCAAAACTTGGAGTATTCCCTTATAAGCCTTAGGCATTTTCAAGGTGTACTCCTGAGAATTATCAAACTCTACAAACACATTAGCACTCCAAGGAGTCCAAGAGCAAGTACTTTTAGCTTCCTTGGTTGGTGCTGTTCTAATCCACTTACCCGCTAGTATTGCTGTTATATCTGAGAATGCTTGGTTCCATCCTTGAGTCATTAAATGCTCTTTGTCGTCAATCTTTTTATTAAACTCATCAACGTGCTCAAGCATTGAATGACTAGGGAAAGTATAGAACTTAGCCATTAAGGTAACCTACTTACTTCATAACGTGTATAAGGTTGCCCCGCTTGAAACTGCATATCTTCTGTGATTGTAACCCTAAAGGAGAATGCACGACTAGCACCAAGACCAATCCATTTAAGAATCCCCGAGTAATGACCTGTTTGTTGTAGTGAGGCGGGTATTAATGAACCAAACGTATTGCCCCCATCATAAGACACCTCTAGTTGAGCCTTAGGGTCTGAACTTAGACCGTTTAATGGTGCTTGACCTTGTAGAATATCCCATGTAAACTCGTGACAAATAAAGGTTTGCAGATTCGTAAACATAACAGGCCCCATGTAACGCCTAAGTAAAGGTTTACGTTTATCGGGTGTTGTTGGGTCGTAGTCAGTGTAGGTGTCATTCCTAAGTTCCATAAGTGCAGGCCACAAAAGATTCCCCACAACTATTTTACCCCACGCAAAAGCAGAAAACAAAGGTTGCCACGCTTGGATTTCACCTGTTAAAGGTTCTCGTGAAGCACTTCTATGCCATTGGCCTGTCAAAGTGTTGTAGGTGTGTGTTTCTCCATGTGAAAACTCCGTGCTACCTTCAAACTGAAAGTTACCGCTTGGTATAGTAACGCAATAGAATTGATTCCCCCCATCTTGATAGCTAAAACCATAGGCCGAGCCTGCTAGGTCTGCAAGCCTTTCTAGTGCGTCCTCTACTCCATGGTCTGAGATACGAGAGGAGCCATTCCCTGCACCTTGGAATATCATATTCCTACCGCTTGCATTAGAGCCAAGCCAAAAGATATTATTCCCAATTGTCGCTACAGTATCAGGAGCACCAACTCCAATGTAAGTACCCGAGCCACTTGTATAAGCTAAAGGCTGGTCAGGGTCTGCGGTTGTTGTGAATATTTGATAGGTTCTTGTTCCGAACGCCCATAAATCACCTTGTCTAACATCAATAGCCGTGATAGGATCACTTGATAAATCAGCAGGGATGTAGGAAAGGCCATCCCACGTTTTAGCGTCTGCTAGTTCTGAATACCAAATAAGGTTTGATTTTATCGCATCCCCTAAGTCATCATTTGCAACTATTGAGGGGTCTCCTGTGATAGCATACAAGCGACCTAGTAAGAACTTAACTTGCAAAGGCTCTGTGAATGGCAAACTAGATGTAATATCCTCTACAACATCCGTGAAGATGTCTACAGTGTACATTGATTGACCTGTAGCCACAACAACACTAAACCCATTGTCAGCAATTGACACACGCTTAGTATCTAGTCCAATATCGTAAAGAGATACATTAACTAAATCCCCTGTTAATTCATCCTTGTAGGTGTAGCCAAGTTTTGAGCCGTAAACCCAGTAAAGATTACCGCCTGCATAAGGGCTAGACCCTGTGAGATGCAAACCACGACAAGAAGCCTCGGAAGTCTCAACTATTGTTTCAAGGTCAGAGAGTAAGGCCGTGCCAGGTGTTCCGATTAATAACTCACCATACTTAGCCTTACCCTCTCCACTTTGTAGAAAGCAGTTTATAGCCTCTCTTGAGGCCATTGAGTTACCTTGTAGTTTATAATTGGGGCCAATCCAAGGAGCCATTTGGGGCTGTTGCATTAAATCCCCCCATTTGAAGATACTACCGCGTCAGAAGTAACGTCATACCTATTACGGCCAGTGTTCACCTTGAGTTTAGGAACAGGCGCACCTGTAACATCTTTAATACGCATTAAAGCACTTGAGAACTTAGCGTTTAAACTCATAGACTTCTCAGCAAGGCCGTAAGAGTCTGCTATTAACTCAGCAAGGCCATAGAGCAATGCCACATACATACCACTTGGTAAATCAACCGTGTCGTCTAGTGCGTAAGTCTTAACCTCTCCATTGACCGCTAATCGTACCTCATACCCTGCTAGAGTTGGGTTAGCAAATACAAGCTCATCAAATGGGTCACGTGTTCGGTTGTACATGAATTGTGAAGGTATATTTGTTATTGAATCGTTTCGAGTCATACGGTAATAATCTTCGGGTGATATTTGTCTAAGGGGAACCCACACGCTACTAACGTTCACTTGACCTTGTAAAATTTGTATAATCTCTTGGTTAACAATAATGTCGGGCTGTGGATTAGTTGGTATAGGGTCAGCAAACCCAACGCTGTAACGCTCTTTACTGTTTATACTTGTGAATGTGTACTCAGTAACACAAGGAGACCAAAGGCGTTGTAGTCTAAGTTGTGGGATTAGGTGAAGGTTTAGGTATCTAAGACCCACAGCAGTATCTTCATTTGTAACCGCTTGGCCTAGCCCCCTAATACCGCTTGTCTGAAAGGCATCTGTTATCAAAGCCCTTGCTGTAGGATTAGCCATTATTTACCCTTCTTAACTTTCCAACCGTGGGATAGTAGATTCTCTATTTCCCTAGAACCTTCCATTAATTTCATACTGTGCTTTTTACATCTTGATACAATTGTCACAAGTCCAAGCTCCCGAGCTTTTGGTTTAGCTTTTGGCTTTGGTGTTTCTAAGTCTAATTCTGTCATAAATACCCCTTGATATTGAAAAAGGGTAGAGCCTAAACCCTACCCTCTTAAATGTAACCCTAAAACCTATGCTTTAGGTACGAAAATAACTACTGAATACTCAGGACGCTGAGAAATTGCCTTACCCCAAACATCAAAACGAGTAGTTTGGTTATCGTCTCCAATTGCGTATTGAGTCGCAACACGGATAGACATACCCTCGTAGTCAGCACGTTGAGCGTTTGCACCCTCTAGGTCTGTTCTAAGTGGTAAGCATACCGCAGTAAATGCCATTTCGTTATACATAAGTACACGATCAAACACTGTTGCGTTATTGTCTGTTGTGCTTGCACCAAGGATAGTCACTACATCACCCGCTAGAGGTAGTGTAACAATGTTTTGGCGCGCTCCATTGTCATCTTCACCATAAATCTTAGCTGAATCGTCAATAGTGATAGCAACATTACCACCCGCTGCAAGAACAGTGAATGACTCTTTAGCTGTGAATGTGTAGTCTGTTCCGATACTCTCACGAGTTTCAGGGTTTACACGTGCATTGTTAACAAATGTTAAAATAGTTCCCGCAGGAAAGATTTTGTTACCCGCTTGAGCACCAAATGTAACGGTTACAGTATTCGCACCATCAGTAACATTTGAAGTAACAGAAGCAGAGCCCGCAATAGCAGGGATAGAGATTGCAGGAAGCATGTTGTACGAGTGCATAGATGCGCCCGCATACTCATTGATATAACCTTTTTTAACGATAGCTTCGTTAGTTGTTGGTGTAAACAATGTCGCGTTTTGACCAGACAATTGAGCTCTTGCAAAAGGTGGGATTAACATTGTTCTGTTAGCCATTGGACAAGTCAATGAGTCAAGTGTAGCCTGAGCATTAAGAACATCGTCTACGCTGATTGTAGCTGTAGGAGTACCAACAGCAATAAACCCATTCTGAACACCTACAAGAGACTCACGAACCATCTTACGCTCTAAGTCATTGGATAGTTGCATACCTTGAGGATCACCATAGCGTGACTTCTCATTAGTAAGCTCTAATTGTAGTTGCATTGTGTCAAACTCATGAGCCACTTTTAAACGGCTGTATTTGTTGTCCATTGGGAACGTAATTGGGTCTTCCACAAAGTCGTTGATAGTAATTGGATTACCATCAGCATCAACCGTAAGGTCTGCACCATTCGTAGACTTAACACGAGCAGGACGATTGATTGCAATTGCTGTGCCTGTCTTGTAACCGTTTGAAGCTTCTGAGCCGAATTGGTCTTTAAGTTGGTTGTCAATTGTACGCGGGAATACTGATTCGTTGTGCATGACTGCTAGAGCGTTCTTAGCAAGCATGGAGTTAATTGCGATAAAATCTGCCATATTTTCCTTTTGGCTTGGGCTACCTTCTTAGAGTGCCTACTTCAAGCCTATGTTTTATGAAGTCATTCATACCTAATTGAGAGGGGTGTTTGACTCGGGGTTTATTTTGTTGTTGCGGTGTCAAGCTAGTGCTTGGCGTTGCTTGTACAGGAGCCTTTACGGTCTCTTGCGGTGTCTCTACGCTAGGTTGCACCACGGGGCTACCTTGCTGTTGTAAGCCGAAAAGAATCATTGCCGAGTTCATCGGTGAAGCGGTTGAAAGTTGTCTGATTGCATCTTCATCTTTTGAAAGATTATAAGCAACCTCAACCCCCTTGCGCCCCATGCCTCTAATTGATTCAGCAATTTCTCTAGGTATCTTGTTCTCTAGTCCATTTACTGATTTATCATAGTCAGGATGCGATTCTTGAAAGGCTTGAACATCAGCTTTCCAATTGTCATCATGAACTTTTCCGATTTCAGCTTGAAGCTCTTTGGCTTCTCGCTTCATTGCGGACTCTTCATAGCGTTGTTCTGCTACCTTGGCAACTCTATCGTCAAAACTCATAGAATCTAAATCTTGTTCACCCTTTGCTTTTTCAAAATCAGCATAACGCTTTTTAAGTTCATTTAACTCAGCTTCTGCTTTGTCTGCTCTGCGAGCTTCCTTAGCTTTTTCCTTGTTAAGCTTACCTATCTTGCGTCCAACCTTTGATCCATCTTCTCGTCTTTCTTCCTTGCTTTTTATTTCGGGAGTCTCAGGAGCTACCTCTTCTTCCGTACTTTTTGCTTCATCTTCTTTAATGATGGGGTCAGGAGTACCCACAGCCAGCCCTTCTGTATTTCCCACATCTTCGGCAGTTAAAGACGTTTCGGTTTTAACCTCAGCAACTGGAGCTTCGGGAGCTACCTCGTTACTACCTGTTACTGTAATTAAATCTTTAATATCAGACATTTAAGCCCCTATCCCACGAGTAAAAAATAAATACACGGCGCTCTCGTGTTAGCACCGTGTATCTTAAATATATATTAATTAATCTTGTAAATACTGCGGAATCCTTGCAGTTTGTTCAATTCCCTCTGTAATTACATCACTTTTAACGCTTTGAATAGCCTCTTGCTTCTGCTTGATAAGGTCAGCCGTGAAGTCATCAACTTGTCTCTGCTCGTCTGCTGTGAGCTTTGCCGATAGCCTTTGGTTTTCAGAACCTTGCTTAATAAGCTCCACTTCTTTCTTATTAGAGTTCTGCATTTGCCTATCAACAATTTTAGTTTGAGCTGAGATGTTAGCTTTTTCAAGTTCAACTTTTGCTATCACCTCTTGACTCTCAACCTTAGCTTGTAGTTGGGTAATCATACCTTTAAGAGCCTCAATATTTTGTGTCTTCTGTGCTAGTGCTTGCTCTGCTTCTTGCATCATTGCCATAGCCTCAGGAGGTAAATCACCTTCTTCCTCTTCTTGTAGCTCAGGCGGTAGAAGTTTCTCCATGCGTTTCTTAATGCGTTGCTTATCACTAAGCGGTTGAGCATCTGCCCAAATGTCCATAAGTCCAATTCCACGCTCTGGCCCTAGTGCTGTAACCATTGTTTCAAGTGCTTGGCTTGAAGCTTTGCGTTTCATTTCCATGTGTGGCCCTGCTCCGATTTCCACATCAAGCATCTGCACAATCTCAGGTGTCATTATCATGCCGAGATCAACATTTACCCTAGAGCTTTGTCCGTATTCATCAATTATAACTAGATTACGCATATCATTATAAACGATAGGCATCATTTGTAGGCCAACTCTAGCAAGCTGTGTGATTGAGCTCATTAGGTTATCAACATACATGGCTGTGGCTGTTTCTGCTTGCTCCATACGTGCAATGATTGACTTACCGCTTTCCATAGCAGTTTCAAGCCCACCTAGAGAGGCATCACTTATGCCATTAGTGCGACCTAGTAAGCTTTGTAACCAATCGGCTACACTTTGAAGGCCCTGTGTTTGTGCTGTATTATCTAGGCGGTAAGGTGCGTTAATAGGTTGTTGAGTTGTAGGGTCAATTGTTCTACTTCTAAGGTAAGCGTGATTCTCTGAGTTTGCAGTCGCCCACTCTGAATACCCTTCAATCCCTTTTTCATCTACAACAAAAGGAGTTTTAGGAGCGTAAGCCACAAGCATCATAATATTAGAAGCTGTTAGGTTAAGGCTCTCATTTATCTCTCTACCACGAGCAATAAGCCCCGAGTATCTTCTATCTACATCACCTAACAACTCTTCACCAATAACGGGAGCAATTGGAAGCCCTTCCACCCCTTCAAAGAATTGGTCGTACGCTTTGTGATTACCTACCATGCGTGTAATTCTAACCCCACCCTCTTCTTTTATGTACCATATACAATCAAGAACAGCAGAGCTAGGGATATTGAATGTCATTTTAGAGCTGAAAGGCATGTCAGAGCCTTGCCCTGCTTCCTCTCCATACGTTGCAATGGCTTGGTCTTTATCCATGTGACCACAATTAACAGCGTATTGAGCATCCCTACCATCTAGGTACGTACTCAATGGGTCTATCATTATTGCGGTTGGGTCAGTCGTAGTCTTGAGCCTTAGAACAGGAAGGCCATTCTCCTCTTCTACAGCCCAAAATATCCAACCGAGCCCCGCAGTAACTGCACACTTCATAGCGCCAACATAAGCACTTGAGGCGGTGGATGCTTTTTCGATACCACGAATCACACCATTAACAAGCTCTTGCAGTTCTTGGTTCTCAGTCTTAACAGCCATTGAAGGAGGCGACATTCTCACACCGCTCACGACCTTGTCAATGTAAGGCGGTATCATTGGTAATGAAATGTTGGTCATGTCTTGGCCTACCCTACTAGCATGCAAGGTTGGTTCCCACATTCCCTCACCACCACTTGCAAAGGTGAAATCGTTAGCCATTAATGAGTATGTACTACTCCAAGCAGACTCTAAAACTCTCAGTTTGTCATCATGTAAATTCTTCATAGTTTCTCCATTATAACCCTAATATAACATTTTAACCAATAAAACCGCCACCTCTTCTTATAGGCTTTGCTATTGTGACTACTTTAGCCTCATCAGGAACCCAAAGGCTCATTGCTAGAGCGTCTGGTTCATCAGGACTCTTAGCTAGTTTTTTCTTACTCTCTAATGCTACTTGTTCCCTATCCTTGTACACAAATGTGATGTTACTTAATTCATCCCAACACTTATCATTGTCAAGGCTTCCACCTGTCTTAAGCCAATCCCTCATTATACACCAAGATTCAGTACGAGCGTTAGCATACCTATTTGGGTCTCTACTCTTCCAACTTGCCATCCATGCAATGGTTTGAAATGTTCTGTTAGCATTACCCCACATGTGGAGGTTGTCAGCGACTCCGCTTGATCCCGTAGCATCTACAACAACAATATCCCAACCATGAGAGACGTATATTTGTTTCGCCCAATCGGTCATCTCTTGAGTGTTACCCTTGGCTTTCTTGTGTACACTTAGAATCTCTTTACCTCGGCGCCTAACAATGACGCTTACATCTTTCCCCATTCCCGACACGTCAAAGCCTGCAGTGATTTTAAGGCTATCATTACGAACAGGGTTGCACTTACGAGCTTCATCTATAACAACAGGTTTGATTAATACATTGTCCTCTGCTCCCATGTATTCGCCCTCGTACACGTTCCTAAAAGCTATTGGGTCTGCAAGCTCTAAAGCGTCTTTATCTGCTATTGCCCTCTCACTTAAGAACTTATTATCTCTCCAATTGGTTTCAATAATTAGGGTTTTCGGGTAGGGTGTCTCACACTCAACAAACTTCTGAGCGACTGCATCATTCCTATTCATTGGGTTGTACAGCCACATGATGACAGAAAAATTCTTTCTTATCGTAGGTACTAGGGTTTCAATACTCTCACTTGTAACATAAGCAGCTTCTTCCACAACAACCAAGTCAACTTGTGCAAGACCTTTAATGTTACCTTTGTTTCTCTCAAGGCCAATACTTGTTATCGTTGATCCCGTTGGCTTGTGGGTAATAACCTTATTACCCCACGTGAACTCATGCCAAACACCCATAAGAGTTGCAGCGTTTTCAAGCTCACTCCAAAAAGACTCATCAATTGAGGAGCCAAATTGTCTAGCCACTACCACCCTAAGCCCACGCTTTAACTTGTAAAGCCTCTTATTCCTCATGTGATAGATGACAGCAAGTGAAGCAGAAACGGTCTTTGCCGAGGCTCTACCACCTGGCAATACTATGTGATTGGGTCTCTCTCCTGTCTCAGGGTTTTTGAGAGTAAAGAGAGGATTGAACTTGGGGCTTGCTACTTCAAAGGTTGAACCCATTTAGAAAGCAGGCTCAGACTCTACGACAATGCCACCGCTAACTTCCACCTTCTCAGGTTCGTTAAGACCTAACATTTTGGCCATAAGCTCTACACCCTTCATACACACGGAATGCTGTCCATCTGTTTGGGCGTTACTCATTATATCTTTAATGTCTTGAAGTAGCGTGTCCCTTGTTATACCTAGGTTTTTAGCGTCTTTTAGCTTCCTAGCATCTATATAACTTGCAATGTTGCGTTTTGCTAAGTTTTGTGCACTTTGTGTTCGTGCGTTGCTTTTGCTATATCCAGCATCTATACACGCTTGTGTCCCATTGAATCCGTTACTTAAGTAATGATCGCAATATCTCTTTTGCTTTGGTGTTAGTGGTGTTAATTCTTCTTCATCCATCTTTGAGCCTCTCGGTTCGCCGTGGGTTGTTCCCCACGTTGCTTTTACTTAAAGGTATCTTAAAAACGTAAAAAAGGCAAGTCGGTTAAGACTCGCCCTTTTTTATTGGATGCTATTAATGTATGACGCGTTAAACATTACAGCCCCCCATTCACAAAAAGATTTGCTGTCTTTGGTAGAGTCAAAGCAAATCAGACATACTCAAAAAACCCTAGACAGTGGTTTGCTTGAATACGTTTTAAATATAGTTAATTTTCGTTTGGATAACGTCCATTTTCATGAACAAAAATCTCTGTTGCTTGGTATATTAAGAACTTATCAACTTCATTTTCAGCTGTCTCAGGGCAACAAGAAGAGAATAGTGGATTCTCTATCCCTACATCGTTATAACTGTCTTGTAGATACAACATAAATTCAATTAATTCATGTTTAACTTCATCTGAACATTTTAACTTTTCTCTTAGTTCGTTTATTCTTATATTGTCTTTAGTCATCTAAATACCCCTTTGCGGTTTCATTAAGCTCTTCTAGGTGTTCAGCACCACTTTGTGCTCTTATGGTTCCATCTATCACTTGTTTAGATAGGATTAGTAGTTGGTAGGTTTCAAGCTTATACTTCTTTCCTACCTTTTTTAAAGCGTCTCTTATCTCACACGCCATTAATTCAATTCGTTCTGGGTTCATCTTATTACTCTTTTGTTGTTTGTCCACTTATATTGCACGCCTTATACCATTCTTCTGTACACTCTTGTAGTACGGATTCAGACTTTTTAACCTTTCCTATCTCCCCCTCCATGTATAGAGCGTCTTTGTAGGCTTGGGTGAGGATTGGTGCTACACCCAATAAACGAATATATTCACCTCTCAAATGCTTTAGTACCATTTCTTGAGTTTCTTCTTCAAAGGATTCATAAACTTTTATAATTCGTTTTGAGTTTTCTTGGTACTCTTCTAGTATAATCTGTGATAGTTTCATTTAGCCACCTCTATATATCCGATATAGAACAGAATTGCGAACATTGTGTTTGATGTCACCATTCCAAAAAGGAAGATTGCTAGTTTATCAACATTCATCATGATTCCCTCTCTTCTTCAAACTTATTTAGGGCATAGTATAGGTATTGGGGGATTTCTTCCCAAAGGTCTTGGCTAATACTCTCTAACATCCAATAGAATTTTAAATTTTCTTTTTTGGTGTGTATTACTCCGTCCCTATTGTAGACTTCTCCGATTTGTCTGCTCATTATATACCTCCTAAGTATATGATAAAGATAGTAAATTCCTTAAGGAAATGCCCAACTATAAGCCACTAACATTATACCTGCAAGAAGTATGCAGTCATCCCACTCCCTCACCCTTATGTAAGCAATCAAGGTTAAGAGAGTGAGGGTGAATATGATTATTGGGAATACACGCTCAAGGCTTAGTAAACTGTCTATGAATTGTTTTAGTTTCTCCATGCACAAATTATAGGTTTTTTTGTGCGTATTGGGTGGAAGTGCACAATATA
>Ga0206678_10000244_pt1 | contig 33890 bp, 24 predicted proteins | sample M180m12015metaG_FD_155453 | JGI IMG/M metagenome (GOLD analysis project Ga0206678, IMG submission 155453) | Ammonia-oxidizing marine archaeal communities from Monterey Bay, California, United States - M1 80m 12015 | ecosystem: Environmental > Aquatic > Marine > Intertidal zone | place: USA... | reverse complement strand
ACATTAAAAAAGGCTCTTATTGATCTACTTTATCAACATCAAAGATATTATCTTGATTTGGGAGAGGTAATTCTTCTTCAAAAACTTCATTAGTATCTAAAGCCTTAGAATCATTTGTGATTTCAGATTGGTTAAATGCAATATTTGAGAGCAAAATTAAACCAAGCAATAATCCACCTAATGTCCAAGTACTTTTATCTAAAAAATCAGTAGTTTGCTTAACCCCTCCTAACTGTTGAGTGCCACCTCCACCAAATGATGAAGATAGTCCACCACCTTTAGGATTTTGAACCATTATTACGAGAACTAGCAGGAATGCTACTAGCACAATAAGAATCAAAAAAACTGAATATGTTCCCATCTATTGATTAATTAGATTTTTTAATTTTTTTAATTTGGTCTGCAAAGTAACTACTTTTTTTTGGAAATTTCAAACTTAATATTTTATAGGATTGTATTGCTTTTTCATAGTTTTTTTGGCTTAAATATAGTTTTGCTAAAGTTTCAGTCATCAAATTATTGTGATTGTCCTCATAAACAACATCTAAATCATAATTTTCATCAATTTCATTGTTTGGTGTAATTTCATGATTAGAGCTAATAAATTTGTTTAAAATATTTTCTTCTTTCTTTTTAGAATTTCTATCGATAGGTTTAAATTTTGATACGGTAAGCCATTCTGAAAATGTATGCATCTCATCTTTTTGAAATTCCACAATTTGATCTTTTGATTTTTTCTTCTTTTTATTAAATAGTTCAACACTTTTTAGTTCATTTTTATTAAACACAATTTTTTCTTGCTGAAATTCATTAGATGTTATAAAGTCAAACAATATACTTCTATCTGTAGTATATGCTGCAGTGAGTTTTAGTTCTTGGTTATATTTAAAACTCTCACTGTTTTTTAAAACCTTTAGATAGATTGCTCTAGAAGACTGAAAGAATGGAAAATCTTTAATTAATGAATTAATAAATCCTATTTGTTCTTTATTAATTTCACTTGGATTTTGCAATATGTTTATATATTCGTTTTTATTCATAGTCTACCATTTTGCCAGTGATGCATTAAATACATCTTGAGTAATCCTTTCAAAAATTTCATCTATTGCTATATCTTTCTGTGATCCAATTAACTGTGAGCTTCCCGGATAATCGTAATAAAATGAAAATCGTTTTTCAAATTCTGCTTCGGAATCACTTTTGTCAATAAATCTAACATTAACACCTATTGTTAAGCGGTTTTGTGCAGCGGTATTATTTGCAGTTGCAGTTGTTGGAGATATTCTGTATTCAACGATCTCTCCTTCATATAAAAGATCTCCATTTGATTTAACAAGATCTAGACTCGTTTGATTAATTAATAAATCTATTAATTTATTAGTAAAATCTCTATCAATACCAGGTTCTATCAAGGTCGAATTATTTTGAAAATAGTTTACTTGAAATGTCTTTGTCTCATCAGAAATTGATGCCCCAGTTAATGAGTACTTAACACTACAGCTCCAGAATACTACAGGGAGTATAAATAATATGATTTTTAAGGTAGTTTTCATTATAATTACTAATATAATTTTTTATAAGTTAAACTGCTTTATTTTTCTATATAATGTACGTTCACTTATACCCAGTTCTTTAGCAGCAAGTTTCCTTCTTCCTTTATGTTTTTCAAGAGATTTTTTAATTAATTCTAATTCTTTGTCATGTAACGAAAGAGATTCTGCATTTATTTCTTCAACATAATCAAATTCTGATTTCTGTTCATTATTATTGCTTTGTTCAGTAATGGGCACTACTTGTATTTGATCATCACTAATTTTCTTTTCACCTCTAGAGTCATAAATTTTCTTTATTAAATGTTCATTGTTTTCTTTAAATTCAGAAATATTACTAGATTCCATTAATTCCATAGTAAGCTTTTTTAAATCATTTAGATCGCCCTTCATGTCAAATAACACTTTATATAAAATTTCTCTCTCTGAGTTGAAATCATTTGAGCTTTCTTTTCCTGATATTATTGCTGGCAAGCTACTATCTGCTCCTTTTGGTAAGTAATTTTTAAGAGTTTTATTACTAATAGATCTATCTTCTTCTAAAACAGATAATTGCTCAGCTATATTTTTTAATTGCCTAATATTACCGTCCCATCTGTAATTTATCAATGTTTTTATAGCATCATCCTCTAATTTTATTGAAGGCATACTATAACGTTGTGCAAAATCACTAGAGAATTTCCTAAATAGTAAATGTATGTCATCTTTTCTGTTCCTTAGCGGGGGAATATTAATTTCAATTGTACTTAACCTATAATACAAATCTTCTCTAAACTTATTTTTTTTAATTGCTTTTTGCATATTAAGATTTGTTGCAGCTACTATTCTCACATTGGTTTTCTGGACTTTGCTTGAACCAACTTTGATAAATTCTCCATTCTCTAGAACTCTTAATAGCCTTACTTGAGTAGTTAAGGGAAGTTCTCCAACTTCATCTAAAAATATTGTTCCGCCATCAGCAACTTCAAAATACCCGCTTCTTGACTGAGTAGCTCCTGTAAAAGCACCTTTTTCATGTCCAAATAACTCGCTGTCTATAGTGCCCTCTGGAATAGCTCCACAATTTACAGCAATATATTTTGCATGTTTTCTATGAGATAATTGATGTGCGATTTTAGGAATATTTTCCTTACCAACTCCACTTTCACCAGTAACTAAAACTGAAATATCAGTGGGAGCAACCTGTTTTATTTTCTCCAGGGCTCTGTTAAGGCCAGTATCATTGCCAATTATACTAAATCTCTGTTTAATAGCTTGAATTGATTCCATAATATTTAGTTATTTTTTGAATATCCAATTGCATTTCCTAATAAGGTGGCACTAGTACAATCAGTAATTTTTATATTGACAAAGTCCCCAATATTGTAATTTTCTTTAGGAAAAACGACTACCGTGTTTTCATCATTTCTACCGCTCCAATACAATTGTGATTTTTTTGAAGTTTTTTCAATTAAGACTTCAACTTCTTTATTTAAAAATTCTTTTGTTCTATATAAACTGTGCTTTTGTTGTAATGCTACAATTTCTTCTAATCTCCTCTTCTTTGTGGCCTCATCAACATCATCTGTTAATTTGCGCTGAGCAAGAGTTCCAGGTCTTTCAGAATATTTAAACATATATCCAAATGAGTATCTTACAGTTTCCATTAGATCTAATGTTTCTTTATGGTCTTCTTCTGACTCACCAGGGAAGCCCACAATTATATCTTGACTTATACTACAGTTAGGAATAATTTGTTTAATTCTATTGATTAAATCAATATACTCTTCTTTTGAATGTTGCCTATTCATTGCTTTTAGAATTTTGTTACTACCACTTTGAACAGGTAAATGTATATGATTGCATATATTATTATATTTAGCCATGACATTTATTACATCTATTGACATATCTTGAGGATTAGATGTAGAAAATCTAATTCGAATTTTAGGATAATTAATAGCGCATAATTCTAATAATTTTGCAAAATTAAGAGCCGTAGTTTTTTGAATTTCTGAGGCTTTATTAAAATCTTTTTTCAAACCTCCACCAAACCACAAATAGCTGTCAACATTTTGTCCAAGTAGAATTATTTCTTTATAGCCTTTTATTTCTAGATCTTTTATCTCTTTAACTATACTTTGAGGATCTCTACTTCTTTCTCTACCTCTAGTAAAGGGGACAACACAGAATGTACACATATTGTCACAGCCTCTTGTTATTGAAATAAAGGCATTGACTCCATTAGAGTTTAGTCTGTGAGGTGAAATATCTGAATATGTTTCATCTTTTGAAAGGACTACATTTATAGCTTTTTGACCTTTTTCTACTTTGTTTATTAAATTTGGCAAGTCTTTGTATGCATCGGGGCCAACAACTAGATCAACAATTTTTTCCTCTTCAATTAATTTGCTTTTCAATCGTTCTGCCATGCATCCAAGTATTCCAATTTTCAGTTGTTTATTTGATTTTTTTAGAGAATTGAATTTTTCTAATCTTTTTCTGATAGTTTGCTCAGCTTTTTCTCTTATAGAGCAAGTATTTAATAATATCAATTCTGCATCTTCCACAATATTAGTAGTGCTATAACCATTTTTAGATAATACAGAGGCAACAATCTCACTATCACTAAAATTCATTGCACAACCATAGCTTTCTATATAGAGTTTTTTTTCTAATAGGTTATTAGAAGCGTTTTTACTGCTTATTAGAGTAAATTCTCCATTATATTGATACGGGTTTTTTCCTATTTTTTTTAAATCACCACTCATAAGTAACATTTAAAGATAGTTTGCAAATATATTAAAAATACGCCAATTTGTCATGTTTTTAAATTTATCTCTCTTCATGTATGATTTTACTTTATAGATTGATATTAAAAAATTCTTCTACATTTGTACATCTTAATTTAGAAAAATGGCAAAGAATTTAGTAATAGTTGAGTCCCCGGCAAAAGCCAAGACAATTGAAAAATTTTTAGGAAGTGATTTTAAAGTAGCTTCAAGTTTTGGACATATATCGGACTTGCCTTCAAAAAATTTAGGAGTGAATGTAGATGGAGATTTTAAACCTAAATATGAGGTATCAAAGGATAAAAAGACTGTAGTTAAAAATCTTAAAGATTTGGCTGATAAGTCTGATACTGTATGGTTAGCTAGTGATGAAGATCGTGAGGGAGAAGCGATTGCTTGGCATTTATTTAGATTATTAAAATTAGATGAAAATAAGGCAAGAAGGATCGTATTCAATGAAATTACAGAATCTGCTATTAAAAATGCAATAGAAAATCCTAGAGCCATTAATTATAATTTAGTAGATGCTCAACAAGCAAGAAGAGTATTAGATAGAATTGTGGGATATGAACTATCACCAGTGCTTTGGAAAAAAATTAAAAGTGGTTTATCAGCAGGAAGAGTTCAGTCTGTTTCAGTAAGATTAATAGTTGAAAAGGAAAGAGAAATTAAAAATTTTAATACTGAAAGTCTATATAGGATAGATGCAGAATTTAAGACTAATAATAATGACAGCTTTAAAGCAAAACTTGATAAGACTTTTAAAACTAAAGAAGAAGCCGAATCATTTTTAAATAATAACAAAAACCCTGATTTCTCTGTTGAGAATTTAGAAAAAAAACCTCTAAAGAAAACACCATCAGCACCATTTACTACTTCTACCTTACAGCAAGAGGCTTCAAGAAAATTATATTTTTCTGTGTCAAAGACAATGACTGTTGCTCAAAGATTATATGAATCAGGATTAATAACATATATGAGAACTGATAGTGTAAATCTTTCAAATTTTGCAAAGGATTCAGCTAAAAAACATATTATAAGTGCTTATGGAAATCAATATTCTAGCACCAAATCATATCAAACAAAATCTAAAGGAGTTCAGGATGCTCATGAAGCAATAAGACCTACAAATTTTTCAAGTTTTGGTGATAAAATTTTAGATAATGATCAAAAAAGATTGTATCAATTAATTTGGAAAAGAACTATTGCTTCTCAAATGTCAGATGCGACTTTGGAAAAGACTAATGTTAAAATTAAATCTTCAAACTATGAACATCTATTTATAGCAACGGGTCAAATAGTAAAATTTGATGGATTTTTAAAAGTTTATTCTGAAGGAAAAGATAATGTTTCTGATGAGGATACTGGTATTTTGCCAAATATTCAAATAAATGAGGAGTTAGTGCATAATTTTATTAATGCAACTCAAAGGTTTTCTAGAGCACCTTTTAGATATACTGAAGCCTCATTGGTAAAAAAGTTGGAAGATTTAGGTATTGGAAGGCCTTCAACTTATGCTCCTACAATTTCAACCATTCAAAATAGAGGATATGTTGAGAAAGGCGCAATTGATGGAGAAAAAAGAAATTATATTCAATTGTCATTAGTTAATGAGATCATAACTGAAAACCTATTAGAAGAAAAAGTAGGTTCAGATAAAGGAAAACTGGTTCCAACAGATACAGGAATGATTGTTACGGATTTTTTGATTAATCATTTTGAAAATATTATGGATTATAATTTTACAGCTAATGTTGAACAGAATTTTGATGATATAGCAGAAGGGAAACAGGAGTGGACATCCATGATGAAAGAATTTTACAAAAATTTTCATCCAATAGTAGAAGATGTACATAAAAATGCTGAAAGAGAGTCTGGAAAGAGAATATTAGGAGTTCATCCTGAAAATAAAAGAGAGATTAGTGTTAAATTAGGAAAATTTGGACCAATGATTCAAGTAGGAACAATTGAAGATGAAGAAAAACCAATATTTGCTAGTTTACCGCCTGAATTTCAAATTGAATCAGTAACATTAGAACAGGCTCTTGATTTATTTTCTCTTCCTAGAGAATTGGGGGAATATAATAATGAAGTTGTTTTGGCTAATAATGGAAAATATGGACCTTATATTAAATATGGCAAAAAATTTGTTTCAATTCCAAAAGGAATATCTCCACTATCAATAGAACTTAATGATGCATTAGAACTCATAAAAACGAAGGAACAATCCGAGGCACCAATATATAACTATGAGGGTATAGATGTTCAGAAGGGAAAAGGCAAATTTGGTCCTTTTATAAAGTGGAATAACATGTTTATTAATGTTGGTAAAAAATATGATTGGGAAAACTTGTCTGAAAACGACATTATTGAATTAATTGAAGAAAAAAAGAAAAAAGAAAAGGAGAAAATCATACATAACTGGTCTAATGAAAATATAAGAGTTGAGAAAGGAAAATGGGGAAAGTTCTATTTAATTAAAGGAAAGATAAGAAAGAAAATATCAAAATCTATTGATGTTGAGGCATTAACTCTTGATGATGCAAAACAAATGCTAGATAATAAAAAAGAATAGATTAATTTAGCTGTGCAATGGATCCTAACTTTCTAACCTCTGTTCAAGACAATATTTTAACTCCAGTTGAGGATCACATTCTTTCACATAATAAGATAATATCATCATTAATTTTAGGTAACAAAATCAGTGTTCATACTAAGGAAAATGGCTTGCCTAATATTAAAAAAATTGATGTTGCAATTATTGGTGTTCCAGAGAACAGGAATGATATTAATTTTATAGGAGAAGAAATAAATCTTAGTGAAATAAGAAGATCATTTTATTCACTTTACCCAGGCAATTGGTCAATTAGAATAGCAGATTTTGGAGATATAACACCAGGGGAATCGGTTGAAGATACTTATCAGAATTTAACCTCTCTTATTTCATATTTTATTAAAAACAATATTATTCCACTTGTCATCGGAGGAAGTCAAGATTTGACTTATGCTAACTACAGAGCATATGATGATTTTAAGAAGACTATTAATATAGTAAATGTTGATTCTAATTTTGATTTGGGAGACTCTTCAAAACCGATAAAGAACAATAGTTACCTTGGGAAGATAATCCTTGAAGAACCGCATAACCTGTTTAATTATACTACTATAGGATATCAGACCTACTATAATTCCCAAATTGAGATAGATCTGATGGAAAAATTATATTTTGAAGCATATAGATTGGGCGAGGTATGTTATAATATAAATTCAGTTGAACCTGTAATGAGAGATGCTGATATTGTTACTATAGATTTAAGGTCTATTAAATCTTCTGAGTTAAGTTCAAGACAAAAATTATCTCCAAATGGTTTTGATGGCAAGGAAATATGCTCAATAAGCAGATATGCAGGAATAAGCAATAAGGTCTCATCATTTGGTATTTTTGAGTATAAATCCTCGAATGAGGACGAAATAACAGAAATGTTAATTGCTCAAATATTGTGGTATTTTATTGAAGGAGTAAACTGTAGAATTATAGATGATGATTTTACAAATATTTCTAATTTTCAAAAATTTACCATAATAGTTGAGAAATATGAACTTGTCTTTTATAGAAGTATAAAAACATCCAGATGGTGGATAGTAATACCAAATTCTTCAAAAAAGGATACTAAACTTAACCAACAAGCGTTATTACCCTGTACGCATGAGGATTATTTAAATGCAAATGATGGAATTATACCAGATAGATGGTATAAGGCACACAAAAAAAATATAATTTAGATTGAATTTAATTTTTCAACTTGATATCTATTTATTTTGCTTATTTGAATAAATATGGGTAAGTTTACCCACTTTTTTTAGGGGAAAAACTAGAATTATATGAGAAAGCTATTAGTACTTAGTTTATTATTTGTATTTGCACTGAGTTGTGGTTCAAAAAGTGGATCAAAACGTTCAAAAGGCGAACTGGTTGGTGTACAAGGAAAAAAATATTACCCTGAAAAGCCATTTGGAATGGTTTTAATCCCAGGTGGTTCTTTTATCATGGGAAAATCAGATGATGATCTTGCAGCTTTAGAAGATGCTCCTACCAAAACAGTTACTGTAAGATCTTACTATATGGACGAGACAGAAATAACAAATGCTGAATATAGACAATTTGTCTATTGGGTAAGAGATTCTGTAATTAGAACAGCACTTGCTGATAGAGCTGAAGATGTTTTGGGTGGTGAACCTACTGATGGAAACGTAGATGGAATTGGCGAATATGCATATATTGATGCAGATACTTCTGATCTGAGTGTTTATGATAAATACATGAAGGATGTATATGAAAAAAGAAAATTAAATTGGGATACAGACTTAATTTTTGATAGATCAGAATACCCTGATGAAGATTATCTAGAAGTAATGGAAAATTTTTTCATACCTGAAGATGAAGTTTTTAATGATATTAGAACTTGGGATGTTACAAATTTTCAGTTCGCATATTTAGATAGTAGAGTTCAGGAGTATTTAGATGAAAAACAGATTTTAATCGATGCACTAGCAAATGATGAGATTGCTCCTATATATAATCCAACGGATAGGCAACTTGAGGAGGAATTTCCTGGTTTCAAAAGATCTAATTTTATAACTAGAGAAAGACTTGAAGTCTATCCAGACACAACAGTGTGGATTACTGATTTTAAATATTCTTATAATGAGCCAATGCATAATGATTACTTCTGGCATGATGCATATAGTGGTTATCCTGTAGTTGGTGTTACATGGAAACAGGCAAACGCTTTTTGTCAGTGGAGAACAAATACTAAAAATGCTTATCAAAGAACAAAAAAGAAAAAAAGTTTAGTCCCAAAATTTAGACTACCAACTGAAGCAGAGTGGGAATACGCTGCAAGAGGAGGTCTTCAAAGCGCTATGTATCCTTGGGGAGGCCCATATACTAAAAATGACAGAGGATGCTTTATGGCTAACTTTAAACCCATGAGAGGCGACTATGCAGTTGACCAGGCCTTATATACAGTCGAAGCAAACGCATATGATCCAAATGGATATAACTTGTTTAATATGGCAGGAAATGTCTCTGAATGGATCGATTCTTCCTATGAACAGGATGCCTATGAATACTCAGCTTCTATGAATCCAAATGTAAATAATCTTTATAATGCAAAGAAAATTATTAGAGGAGGTTCTTGGAAGGATGTAAAATATTTTCTTCAGGTTAGTTCTAGAGACTATGAATACGAAAATCAACCTCGAAGCTATATTGGTTTTAGAACTGTTCATGATTATCTAGGAGCAGATTTAACTGCTAATGCGATGACAAATACAGCAACAACAAAACGAAATAATAGAAGAAGTTCTATTAAATAACAATAAGTAAAAGACAACTAAAAATTAGAAATTATGGCATTTAGATTATTAAATAAAACGCAAATGAATTTTGCATACGGAATGGGAGCATCAATAGTAATTATTGGAGCTCTAATGAAAATTACTCACTTTCAGGCAGGTTTTCTAACAGGAAATCTTATGCTTACAATTGGTCTTATTACAGAAGCAATAATATTTGCTTTATCTGCATTTGATCCTCCAGCAGAAGATTTAAATTGGGCTAAAGTTTACCCTGAATTAGATGACGAAGACGGTCCTGGCCCAGGTCGTAAAGAAACTCCTCAAGGCTTATTAACTAAAAAATTAGATGCTATGTTAGCTGAAGCTAAAGTAGATGTAAGTCTAATGACAAGTTTATCAAGCAGCATTAAGGATTTTGAAGCTTCTGCAAAATCTGGAGCAAGTAGTGCCTCAGAACTTGCAAAGATAAATAAGGAGTTTACCGACAATGCAGTTCAACTTCAAAAACAAATGCAATCATTAGCTAATAACTTAGAATCTTTAAATAATGTTTATGGAGGGGTTCTTAGCGCAATGAACAAAAAGTAAATATTTTTAGTTCATATTTAATTATTAATATAAAAATTTAAAAATTATGGCTAGTGGAGCAGAAAGCCCGAGACAGAAGATGATTAACTTAATGTATCTAGTATTTATAGCAATGCTAGCATTAAATATGTCAAAAGAGGTTTTAACTACTTTTGGAAACATTGAAAATGATCTTACAAAATCTTCTAAAAATTTAAAGAATTTAAATGATGAAGCTCTTGCTCAGATAAGAGGTAATGCAAGGACAGATTCAATTATTTGGAAGGAACCAAATATTACTGTTAATAAAATTTCAGCTTTAGCAAATGATCTTGTTTTATATATTGACAGTGATATAAAGCAGCCTATTATAATGAAAGTTGATAAAAATGATAGAAATGAGAACGGTAGTGTTGAAGATTCTATCCCAGATTATGAAATAATGGATAATTCAGTTCTCTACGATGAATTATTGTTTAAAGATAGTGATACACCTTCAGCAGTAGGTGACAGTCTTATTATGTTTATTGATAATTTCAGAGTAGGTGCTCTTGATGCAATAGATAATTCAAAAATAGGAGTTAACGATGAGGTGGTTAAAAGAAATTGGGATGAGAGAAAGCAAAATATAAGATTACAAATAATTGAAAAATTTTCAACGGATTCTGTTAAGATTACAAAAAAGAAAAAAAATTGGTTAAAATATAATTATTATCAATTTCCAGAAATTGCAAGTACTACGAAACTTACATTACTTCAGGAAAATACTCATACTATGATTGCATCAGTTATTTCAAATGTAAATGAGATAATTCTAGGAGAGGATTTAAATAAGCTTACTCCAATTGTAAAAGGCGCGAGTGCTTTTTATGAAAATGATAAATTATCAGGAGGTATTGTTCTTGGAAAATATGATCAAAATTTTATTGCACAAGGAGTAGAAATAAATGGAAGAGAATACAATCCTAACGAAGTAATGGAAAATGGAGAAGTTATCCTTGAGAAGTTAGGTATAAATGTAGGAAGGGCTGGTGCAAAAAAATTAACTGGTACAATTACTTTTAGAAGACTAATAAATGGTAAGCATGAGATATTTCCAATAGCAATAGATCATGAATATTTTGTTAATCCGCCATTGGCAATTATTAGTAATACGGATATGAATATTGTGTATGCAAGTATTCCAAATACACTTAAAATTAGTATACCTGGTGTATCTAATGATAATATCCAGATCTTAAATCCTAAATCTATAAGAAAAGGTAAGTTATCTGGAGAATACACTATGGAGGGTGAAGTAGGAATTAAAGGTAAAGTTAGAATTAAAGTAAAAGACAAGGTAAGTGGTATAGTATCACCTGATGTTATATTTGATGTTGTTCCTTTGCCCAAACCAATTGCAGGTTTTTCTGGAAAAGGAAGTTCACAAAGCAGGCAACAAATTGCATCAGGTCTTGTTAAAGGTTCATTTAATAATGAAAGACTTGATAAAGGCCTAAGCTTAAAGGTTGCTTCCTTTCAGGTTAGAATTGGACTTAGAAATCTTGGTGTTGTGAGAAATACAGGTGGTAGATTTAATGATAGAGTTAAGAACGAAATTCTTAAGGCTAGAAGAGGAGAAGTTATATCTATTACTAATATTAGATTTAATAGTCAAAAAATTGAGAATGGAACAAAAATGCTACCTCCTCAAAATGATGTAGTTTTAACTGTCAGGTAATTAAATTATTAATAAGGTAAAATGAAATTCAAATTTATAGTTAACATATTATTCTTTTTTATTTGTTCAACCCTAGTTTATTCTCAGGACAATGTTTTGAGATCAGGTATTAGCAATATATTAAATGCTAAGAATCCAGAAGATATTGGGATAAGAAATGCTATACAGATAAATGCTGATGAACAAAAACCTTTGGAATATGGTATTGTAAATGATAAGGATATTTTATGGTCTACAATGATTTGGGAGGTTATAGATCTTGATGAAAGAATTAATTTTCCTCTTTTATATCCTGTAGAATTTGATATTGTTGGACGAGAAAGAAGGCCTATGCTATGGTGGTTGAGGCAAGAAATAGAGAAAGGCAACCTTGATGTTTATGATGCTGGTTTTGATGAGGGTGAATTTTTAGAAAAAGTTCCTAAACAAGATCTAGCTAGTATATTCAAAATAATGATTAAAACAGATGAAGGAAATAGACGTATCACTGAAGTAAAACAAGAACTTATCAATATAATAACAGACCAAGAAAATAAATATAAAGGCAATCCATATGAGAATGAAATTTCTCAGGAAGTTAAAGATAATATATCGAAAGATTCTTCCTTTATTAAAATTTTTCCTTACACAATAAAAAACTTTGAATCTAATTACAACTTATTGACAAGCCGTGAATTTAGTTACGAAATGTTTAAAGGATATGTAAATGTTGATGAGGATGGATATTCTGGAGAGCCTGTTAGAATTATGCAGCCAGGTGGATACGCTGATCCGTTAACTCCAGAAGAGGTTATTGAATATAATGGTGTTCTTGAAGAATTGATTATAGATTTATTTTTTATAGAAGGTGTTGATTTCTATTATAAGCCATTAGGATATGCCGATGTTAAACAATGGTTAATAAAAGGTTTATGGTATTTTGATAAAAAATATTCTGAGCTAATATATAGGCCAATAGGTCTTGCTCCAGTAACTATACCTCTATCTGTAGAAGATTCAGATCCTGATGATGGGTCTTCAGTTATTTGGGCTGGAAATTATGAAGCGCCACTTGTTGAAGGAACTGATACAGATGGAGATGGTGTAGCAGATATAGATGAAATAGATAACTATTTTACTTTAGTAGATAATCCTGACACTGATGGAGATTTATTTAACGACGGAGATGAAATAAATAAGTGGTTTACCGAGCCTACAGATTCAGCAAGTTTTCCAAGTCAGGAAATGATAGATGAATTTAATAAAGATCCTAAAAAAGAGAAAAAAGAAGAAAAAATAATAAAGCTTCGACCTATCTTTTGGGTATATTACCCACATGCAAGAGAAATTTTAAAGAAAGGAAGGGCATTTAATGATAGAAATACTTCTGCTAGTAAATCATTTGATGATATAATTAATTCAAGAAGATTTAATGCAGTAATATATAAAGAAGAAAATGTTTATCAAAATAGAAATATTAAGGATTATGTGCCTAATAATGCATTTATGAGGTTACTTGAATCAGAGAGAATTAAAGAAAAAATTAGAAATTTCGAACATGATATGTGGAGCTGGTAATTCTCCAAAAACTCAATTATTCTAAAAGCGCTTATTATAAGCGCTTTTTTTATTCATTAAATTATAAAACTATTGTAGGAACTAAAAAGGATTGTATATTTGTAGACTCACATCGCGGGATAGAGCAGTAGGTAGCTCGTCGGGCTCATAACCCGAAGGTCGCAGGTTCGAGTCCTGCTCCCGCTACTAAGGAGTCATCAAAAATGATGACTCTTTTTTTTGTGTGGTTTAAACTTTAAAAAGAATATTCAAAAAAAATTATAAAACACAGAAAAGATATTAATTCTTCTAGCTTAACTTTCTTTTTGAGCTTATTGAATTTAACCTGTTATAATTGATTAAGTCATCACCGCCTATACTGTCCACCTACTTCAAATAGTGCATTTGTAATTTGACCTAAAGAACATTTTTTACACACTTCCATTAAGGATTCAAAAATGTTATCGTTGTGTATGGCTTTTTGTTGCAACTCTTTTAATAATGCATCTGTATCATTTGCTTTATGAAGATTCTCTAATGTTTTAATCTGAAATTGTTTTTCGTCTTCAGTTGCACGAATCACTTCCGCTGGTAAAATAGTTGGTGAACCCTTAGAACTCAAAAATGTATTTACACCAATTATTGGGAAGTCTCCATTGTGTTTTAAGGTTTCATAATATAAGCTTTCTTCCTGAATTTTAGAGCGTTGGTACATAGTTTCCATAGCTCCAAGAACGCCTCCTCTTTCAGTAATTCTATCAAATTCAATAAGTACAGCCTCTTCGACCAAATCGGTGAGCTCTTCAATAATAAATGACCCTTGAATTGGGTTTTCGTTTTTAGCTAATCCGAGTTCCTTATTGATAATCAACTGGATTGCCATAGCCCGACGTAAAGATTCTTCGGTTGGCGTCGTGATAGCTTCATCGTAGGCATTAGTATGTAAAGAATTACAATTATCGTAAATAGCATACAAGGCTTGAAGCGTTGTTCTAATATCATTAAAGTCTATTTCCTGAGCATGCAAGCTACGTCCAGAGGTTTGAATATGATACTTCAGCATCTGCGCTCTTGCATTGGCTCCATATTTATGTTTCATGGCTTTTGCCCAAATTTTTCGAGCTACACGACCAATTACAGCATATTCCGGATCGATACCATTTGAAAAGAAAAACGATAAATTTGGACCAAACTTATTGATATCCATTCCTCTTGAAAGATAGTACTCTACATAAGTAAAACCATTAGATAAAGTAAATGCTATTTGCGAAATTGGATTTGCTCCTGCTTCGGCAATGTGATACCCGGAAATAGATACCGAATAAAAATTACGCACATTATTCTCAATAAAATATTCTTGAATATCTCCCATGAGTCGTAATGCAAATTCGGTAGAAAAAATACAGGTATTTTGTGCCTGATCTTCTTTTAAAATATCAGCTTGAACAGTACCTCTAACTTGAGATATGGTCTTGGCTTTGATATCCTGGTAAACATCGTTTTGCAAGACTTGATCTCCCGTTACACCAAGAAGCATCAACCCTAAACCATCATTCCCTTCTGGCAACTCGCCATTATATTTCGGGCGTTCTTTTCCTTTATAAATCTTTGTAATTTTTGCTTCTACATCTTTATCTAAACCATTTTCCTTTATATAAATTTCACACTGTTGATCGATGGCTGCATTCATAAAAAACCCTAATAACATTGGCGCTGGACCATTAATTGTCATACTCACTGAAGTCATTTCATTTACCAAATTAAAACCAGAATACAATTTTTTAGCATCATCTAAACAACAAACAGAAACTCCTGCATTACCAATTTTTCCGTAAATATCTGGACGATAATCAGGATCGTTTCCATATAAAGTTACACTATCAAAAGCAGTTGACAAACGTGTTGCCGGCAAACCTAAACTCACATAATGAAAACGACGATTGGTTCGTTCCGGACCGCCTTCGCCTGCAAACATACGTGCTGGATCTTCGCCTTGACGTTTAAAAGGATACAATCCAGCAGTATAAGGAAATTCTCCTGGTACATTTTCTTGTAAATTCCATTTTAAAACATCTCCCCAAGCTTGATATTTAGGCAAGGCAATTTTAGGAATTTGTGAATGAGATAAGGATTCAGTATGCGTTTCTATTTTCAGTTCTTTACCACGAACTTTAAATGAATAGATTGGGTTTTTATAGCGATTTATTTTGTCTTTCCAACCTGTAATAATTTCCCAATTATATGGATCGAGGTTTAGCTTTACTCTGTCAAATTCTGCAATAAGTAACTTTATGAAGTCTTTGTTGTCATCCTGTCCCGAAAGCTTTCGGGATTGTTTTAGGATCTCATTGCTATTTAATCCGTTTTTAGCAATAAACGACGTCTCTACTACGCTCGACAAGACATTTGATACTGAACAAATTGTCTTATAAATCCCATACAATTTTTGAGCAACCTCACTTTGTTCTTTTCCTTTTTTATCGTACGCTCTATTATTTTCTGAAATTTCTGATAAATAACGGACTCTTGCAGGTGGAATTATAAAAACTTTTTCACTCATTTCGTCTGAAATGGTAAAAGTTGATTTTAAATCAGCATCAGTCTTTTCAACCAACTTATCCATAATCGCTTTGTATAGCGTATTCATACCAGGATCGTTGCATTGCGATACAATGGTTCCGAAAATCGGTAACTCTTCTTGAGGAATATCCCAAAGATTATTGTTGCGCATATATTGCTTTTTAACATCCCGCAAGGCATCTAACGAGTCTCTTTTATCAAATTTATTAATGGCTACCAAATCGGCAAAATCCAGCATATCAATTTTTTCCAACTGTGTTGCTGCACCAAACTCCGGTGTCATGACATAAAGAGACACATCACTATGCTCTATTATTTCGGTATCAGATTGACCAATTCCAGAAGTTTCTATAATGATTAAATCATACTTAGCAGCTTTTAAAACTTCAATGGCTTCACTAACATATTTTGATAAGGCTAAATTGGATTGACGTGTTGCCAAACTACGCATATACACTCTTGGCGAATTAATTGCGTTCATACGAATACGATCTCCTAATAATGCACCTCCTGTTTTTCGTTTAGAAGGATCTACCGAAACAATACCAACAGTTTTATTTGGAAAATCGACTAAAAAGCGTCTTACCAATTCATCAACTAAAGACGATTTTCCCGAGCCTCCTGTTCCTGTAATTCCCAGAACTGGTGTTTTAGAGGTCTTGTTTTTATTATGAATTATTTCTAATACCTCTTTTGCTACTTCTGGAAAATTTTCAGCAGAAGAAATAACTCTTGCTATTGCTTTAGAGTTCTTTTTCTGAAGAATTTTATCCTCGCCATTTAACGATTCGCCAATTGCAAAATCAGATTGTTCAACCAAATCGTTAATCATACCTTGCAAACCCATTTCTCGTCCGTCATCTGGCGAGTAAATTCGGGTAATTCCATAATCCATTAATTCTTTAATTTCTGAAGGAAGTATTACGCCTCCACCACCACCAAAAATCTTGATGTGTTCAGCTCCTTTTTCTTTGAGCAAATCATACATATACTTAAAATACTCATTATGTCCACCTTGATATGATGTTAAGCAAATAGCATTTACATCTTCCTGAATGGCAGTGTTTACAACCTCTTCAACACTTCGGTCATGTCCAAGATGAATAACTTCTACTCCAGTTGCTTGAATAATACGACGCATGATATTTATTGCCGCATCGTGTCCGTCAAAAAGTGAAGCTGCTGTTACTATTCGTACTTTATGTTTTGGTTTGTAAGGTGCAATTTGTTTCATTCTTAATACAAGTTGATTTTTAGTGATGCAATTTACGGAATATTAAAAATCTAAACCACAGGCATATCATCTTCTTTTAGGAGTTTCACACGCATATCAAGGAGTTACAGGTATTATTGCCGTTACATTATGGCATTTATGTATTTCAATTATATTCTTTAAAAACAAGAATAATCTAATATCACCAATATTAATACATGGCTTTTACGATACAATAGGAGTTACATTACTGTATTTAAACCAAGACAGAATAGTTTCAGATTGGATTCAACAATTATTTTAATAGCTATAAATAAAATTATTCACTTATAAAATCATTATATGATTTTAGATTTAATTCTTCTAGCTTAACTTTCTTTTTGAGCTTATTGAATTTAGTTTTAGCCCTATTAAATTCATTTTCAATTAAACTTAAATTATCAAGTTCATTATCTGAAGGCTTATCATAACTTGATGCTATTTTGCTATATAAATCTGCCATTTTCTCTCTAAGTTGTTTTTTGGCCGTTCCTACATAATTATCTCCAGTTGTTATTACAAGAGTTTCTTTTAATTCATTTAATTTGGCAACAGTCTTTTTGCTAGTATTTTCATCTTTAGCAATAGCATCTAATTCATACACTAAAAATGCTAAATCTTGAACCATATTATACATTTTCATAACTATCTCATATTGCATCTTTCTTTCATTAGTATTTAGACCAGTTTTTTTATCATACTCTACATTGAATACTTTCTCATAAGTATCTCGGCCTTTCTTAATCACTGCTTTATATTTTCCAGCGGCAACTCTTGGAGAAGTAAAACCTCCAAAACTAAATGTTTTTCCTTTTGCAATTTTTGGTTGCTTAATTGTATAATTCCAGTTTACAATATTTATTCCTTTTGATTTTCCTGCACCTAGCTTAGAAAGTAAATTACCATTCATATCCTGGATTTCAAATGTCATTTTTCCAAATGTATGTCTTTTTGGAAGTAGATATTTTATTTCACAATCAAAAGAAGGATTTTCACCTACAAATTGAGTTTCTCTACCAAAGTTATCTGAGAATCCACTATAATCATTCATGGTATACGAGTCTTCATTGAAAAAATGTAACTTACTAGATAGTGTCTCAGATTTTATTTCTCTAAGAGGTGAAATATCATCAATAATAATTACTCCTCTTCCGTGAGTCCCCATCACAAGATCATTTGTCTCTTTATGCAGATCAATAAAATGCACTGCTACCGATGGCATATTTTTAGTGAATTTTGCCCAATTATCACCACCATTAATCGTTATATATAATCCAAATTCAGTTCCTAGAAAAAGCAAATTAGGATCAGCATAATCCTCTTGAATATTTCTTACAAATCCATAAACATCTTTAGAGGGAATTATATTTTTCCATGTCTTGCCAAGATCAGTTGTTTTATAAGCATATGGAGTCATATCACCTGTTGTGTGACCATCAAAAACAGCATATGCAGTTTTAGAGTCGTGTGAACTTGCCTCAATATGATATACCCAGGTATTTTCTGGAACACCTACAACATTAAAAATTGTATTAGTCCATGTTTTGCCTCCATCAGTTGTGACTTGTATATTACCATCATCAGTTCCCACCCATACAATATTTTCATCTAGTGGGGATTCTGCAATAGTAAAAATTGTTGTATGATTCTCAGCTCCAGAATTATCCATTGATAAACCACCAGAATCTTCTTGATTCTGTTTTTTTGGATCATTTGTTGTTAAATCTGGAGATATTATTTCCCATCCATCTCCCATATCTTCAGATTTATGCAAATATTGACTCCCAACATAAAGCCTATCATGTTTATTAGAGCTAGTCGCTATTGGTGCATTCCAATTAAATCTATAGTCTTCGTAACCACTTACAGCAAGAGGTTGTATAGTTTTTACTAAATTATTATCAACATCATATCTCCAAACATTTTCAGCTCCTTGCATTTCAGAATATATAATATTTTTTGTTGGATGTCTAAGTACTCTAAAACCATCTCCTTGCCCTACTGGATTCCACTCTTTAGCAGTTATTCCGCCTGGAGCAAATGATGGCCCATACCATGACCCATTATCTTGTAGCCCGCCATAAACATTATATGGAGTGTCATTATCGACACTAATATGATAAAATTGTGATAAAGGTAGATTTTCAACAATTTCCATTGTTGTTCCTTTGTTCCAAGATCTATATACACCTCCATCTGTACCAACATATAATATGTCAGAATTATTTATATCAAAAATTACATCATGAATATCACTATGCATAAATCCTAAATCTTTAAAAGTCTTACCCCCATCTTTAGAAATAGATCCGGATAGACCACCTTTAATAATAATATTTTCATCTTTAGGATCTACAACTAGTCTAGAGAAATAAAAGGGCCTTACAGTGATTCCAAAATCATTATTCATTTGTTCCCAACTATCACCAGCATCCATACTTTTATAAAGACCTTTCTTTTCATCTTTTTCTGCTTCAATAACAGTATATATTACATCTGGATTTGAATTAGCTACTGCAATTGCTAGTCTACCTAGTTTTCCTTCAGGAAATCCATTATGTATTTTTTCCCAACTACTTCCACCATCACTTGATTTGTATAATGCACTATTATTGCCTCCAGAATTAAACGACCAACCCGTTCTTCTAAATTCCCACATGGAGGCATAGATTATGTTTGGGTTTTTAGGATCAATTGCTAGATCAGCACAGCCCGTTGATTGATTAACATATAAAATTTTCTCCCAAGTAACCCCACCATCAGTTGTTTTATACACTCCTCTTTCTTCACTATCGGACCAAAGAGCACCTAACACACCAACAATAATTTCTTTTGAATTATTTGGGTTAACAATAATATTTGCAATTCTCTCTGATTTCTCAAATCCAATTTTTTCCCAATTGGTTCCTCCATCATTTGATTTATATAGGCCATCTCCAACTGAAACACTATTTCTTGGCCATGTTTCTCCTGTTCCAACATATATTGTATTGTCAGGATCATTAGGGTCGATTTCAATAGCTCCAATAGATTGACAATATTCATCAAAAATTGGATTAAATGTTGTTCCAGCATCGTTTGACTTCCATACTCCACCACCCGCAGCTCCAGCATAGATAATTTTTGCATCCGTAGGATGATTTTCCATATCATTGATTCTACCACTCATAACAGCTGGACCTATATGTCTAGCTCGTAGATCACCAAAGTAATTTTCTAATTTAATATTTGACTGTGTATAAGATGTGTTTTGAAATAAAAACACAGCAATGCAAACTAAAAATATCTTTTTCATAGTTTATTGAATTAATTGAGAATGTATTTGTTAACTAGTTTTCTTCTGGAGTTTCTTCAGGAAAAGCAAATTCACTATCATCAACAGTTGGATTGATTTCAATGCTATCCATTGTAATTGGAGCACCTGGCTGACCTTTTACTCCTTGAGTCATTGAAAAAGGCATATATATATTACCTGCTTCTTGATAATCACTCAATTTAATTTCAGAGACCATTCCTTTACCAGGACCAACTGTTATTTCTTCATGTACTTGAATAGGCACAAAATTTTCATTATCAAAGAAATAATATGCAATACTTGGCACTTCTTTGCCTTCTATAATATTTGGGGTTGTTGTAAGTTTAATCTTGAATGTTTCAGAGCCATCCACATTCTCAGTCCCTACTAATTCGGCTGTAAATCCTTTTTCTTTATAGTTTAAAAAGGGATCTGGAAATTGATTCATTTCATTTTTAACCATATTTGTTGATTCTTCATCACTTTTTTCAGCTTTCTGAGTCATGAAATTTGAGCTCCATAGTACTTCTCCATCAAAGACTCCTTGTTTTATACTCTGTCCTTGAAAGTTTATAGTTGTCATCATTTTTCCACTCTTTAACTGCACGATTTCAATAGGAATTTCCATTCCACCTTGATTAACTTTTGCACTCATTTTAACGCCTTCTATTTTCTCCCAATTTTCTACTCCTCCAGTATTTTCAAAATAATTATCAATTATTTCATCTACTGTTTGCGCATTTATTGTATAAGAACAAATTAAAGTGACTAAAACAAATAGTCTATTAAGCATTTTCATTTTGGTTTATTTTAAAATTAACAGATCGCAATTTACAGATTACTTTACAATATTTAAAGAATTATAAGTTAAATTTGTTATAAATGATAATTATCATAATATATGATAAATGAGATAAGAATTTTTTCTCCTGCAACAGTGTCTAATGTTGCCTGTGGTTTTGATGTTCTTGGATTTGCATTGGATTCTATTGGTGATGAAATGATTGTAAGGAAAACAGCCCAGAAGGGATTAATAATTAATAATGTTTCTGGATTTGATCTTCCTATGGATATTAAAAAAAATGTTGCAACTGTTTCTGCATCTGAATTAATTGAAAAATTAAAACCAGATTGTGGTTTTGAAATAGAATTCATAAAAAAAATAAAACCAGGAAGTGGAATAGGCAGTAGTGGAGCTAGCGCAGCAGGCAGTGTATATGCTATAAACAAATTAATGGGAGACCCATTTACTATGGGTGATCTTATAAAGTTTGCAATGAAAGATATGCAAGAAGATGGTATGTTTGAGCATCCAGATAATATTGCTCCTGCATTATTGGGAGGTTTTGTTTTAGTAAAAAGCATTTCTCCTTTAGAAATTATAAAAATACCATTCCCAAATGATCTGTATTGTACAATTGTTCATCCTAAGATTGAAGTAAAAACTTCATATTCAAGAAGTATTTTACCAAATGATGTTAGTTTAGAAGATGCCACGAAACAATTGGCAAATTTTGGCAGTCTTATACATGGTCTTCATACAAATGATTATGATTTAATAAAATCATCACTAAACGATCATTTAATTGAAAGGCATCGAAGCAAGCTTATTCCAAAATTTCAAGAAATAAAATCAGAGTGTTTGTCTAGCGGAGCATTAGGGTGTTCCATTTCTGGTTCAGGTCCATCAATTTTTGCCTTGAGTCGGGGAATTGATAGTGCTAAGCATGTAGAAGAATCTATTAATAGAGTTTATTCTGGATCTGGATTAGAATTTTCAACATACGTTTCTAAAATAAATGATCGGGGAGTAGAGGTAATTGAAAATAAATAATATTTATTTTACTAATTTTTTAACTCCATTCTTTCGGACCTATATAAAACATCTGATTGTCCCCAGCCAGGTTTATTTATATCTCTATTTATATTTTTAAAAAAAATAGTTGCTTCAAATACTTCTTTGTTATCTTCAGGTGAAACTTCAACAATTTTTGCTCTGTGAACATTTCTAGGACTTAGAAACCCAGAAGTCATTAATATGTTTTTTGTTTTAGGAAGTAAATCTACATCACTTACAATTGTAGAGAACAACTCAACTCCTCTGCTTTTGCCATATTCCCAAACTTGCTCAAAAGTTTTATCATTATCATTCACTTTATATTCTACTGCTCTAGAATATTTATTCTCATTACCATAATTTCTAAATGAACCATTATCAAATACAATAATATTTCCATTAGGCATTAAGTAAGGAGCATGTGGTCCCCAAGGAAAATCAAAATCTTCAGCGCTTTTTATACCCTTTTGTACATCTTCGTTGTATGGTTTTCCTTCTTTATTGATAGCAGTGAGTAAGTAAGGCTTTGTGTTATATCCTTTGCCTTTTCTTCCTGACTTTCCCCATTTTTGTTTTGGCGACATAATCCATTTGAGTTTATCATCCCAAGTTACTTTTATTAATCCTTGATTTCTTCCAGAAACAATAATGGTACTATCTCTTCCATCAAAATCAAAGGAATTCATATGAAGCCAATCCCCGTCTCTAAAGAAATTTAATTCGTCTCTATTAACATCTAAATGTTTTGCTAAGTCCCATTCCTTTACAATTTTAGATTGTTTTCTGTCAAAATGTATCATGAAATCATTATCAGATAATACAATTTCCCCATCCTTTTCTATATAGGCATCTCTTTTACCAACGGCAAGCAATAAATCTTCATTAGGTAATTCTAAGACATCATGATGTATGCCATAGTTGTTATTGATTTTTGTCATTACAAAGAGTTTTCCCATCATATCAAATTCATAAATAGTGTGTCTTCCTGCAACTAAAATATTTCCATTTTTAATTTTCTGAAATGGTCCAGCCATAGCTTTATGGAAACTCAGATCTAAATACCATCTTATATGGCCATTGTCATCAAAAATTATTGGAGCAGAACGAAATTTACCGAAGTTTGCAAAATGAATATCCAATGCATGCATCCCTGGCTCCATTTTGTCTTTTTCTAATTTATTTATTCCAATTTCAGGAAAATAATCTGGAACTTCTGAGGTCTGAATTTCAATTATATCTATTTTCTGTCCACCCTCATAATCTAGAGTTATTTCAACTTGGTTAAGTTTATTAGGATAGAGACCTAATACTGGAACATTCAAGTTTATATTTGATTCTTTAAAGGATTGTTCTACGGGAATATCTCCTAAGACCTTTACTGTAGCTTTGCAAGGTATATCAGATTTTATATTTAACATTGCTGTAAGCGGTGAAATGTTATTAGGATTTAGAATAGTCTCAATTGAATAATCTAGCTTTGAATTATTACAGCCAGTTAGAAAAAATGAAAAGAATGCCAAAGACAGAATTGTTCTTTTAATGGATGATATTTCAGTACGCATTTTTAACTTATTATTCGTTTTTATATAGAATTTTTCAAATACAATATACATTTATTTTTTTTGCTTTGTTAAAATTTATTATAATCAACTATTGAAAAATTCTCTTTTCTTTAGTATTAATTTTCATTAAAAAGATAATTAATACTTTTGACCTCATGCATAAAGCTGGATTTGTAAATATTGTAGGTAATCCAAATGTTGGGAAATCAACATTGATGAATTCTTTAGTAGGAGAAAAGCTTTCAATTATTACTTCGAAGGCTCAAACTACAAGGCATAGAATTTTAGGAATTGTAAATGGTGAGAAATTTCAATTAGTCTTATCAGATACTCCTGGTGTAATTAAACCTTCTTATGAGCTTCAATCTTCGATGATGGATTTTGTTAAAACTGCTATTGACGATGCTGATATTCTAATATATATGATAGAGATTGGAGAATCAAGCTTAAAGGATGAAAATTTATTTAATAAAATAAAATCTTCATCTATTCCTGTAGTAGTATTAATTAACAAAATTGATCTATCTAATCAAGAAGAATTAGAGAATCAAGTTAGTGAATGGAGCAAAAAACTTCCAAATGCAGAAATATTTCCAATTTCAGCTCTTAAAGAATTTCAAGTTGATAATCTTCTTCAAAGGTTAATTGAATTGTTGCCAGAATGCCCACCATATTTTCCTAAAGATCAACTTACTGATAAGCCAGAGAGATTTTTTGTAAATGAAATAATTCGTGAGAAAATCCTGATAAATTATAATAAGGAAATCCCTTATTCTGTTGAAATATTAACTGAAGAATTCAAGGAAGACAAAAAAATTATAAGAATTAGATCAGTAATAATGGTTGAGAGAAACAGTCAGAAGGGAATAATTATTGGACATAAGGGTAGCGCATTAAAGAAAATAGGAATTGAATCAAGAAAAGATTTAGAAACTTTCTTTGGTAAACAAATTCACATAGAATTATTTGTAAAGGTTAATAAAAACTGGAGAAGTAATCAACATCAGCTTAAGAGATTTGGATACAAATAAATTTTTTTATTTAATTCATTTTCAAGAGCTTAAGAGATTTGGACACAAATAAATGTATTTTTTATATAAGTTTTTTTATTTAATTCATTCTAAATAGTTAAATTCATATTATAACTTATAAATATATAAATAATGAAAAAAATAATTTTATCACTATGTCTAATTGCATTCACATTTAATGCAGTTGGTCAACAAATTTGGATGTCTGCTTATAAAGTAGATCCATCAAACACAAAACAAGCAAGAGAAGCAATAGCTGAAAAGACAAAAACATTCAATACTCTTGAAAGTGAACGATTAATATACACTTATGAAATAGTAGCTGGAGAAAGAGCTAATTATTTAGTTAGAGTAGGATTTGGTGAATCTTTAGCTCAGCTTGATTCATGGGATAATGCAGGATATGATTACTGGATTGAAAATGTTTCACCTTTAATATCAAATGTTGGGGGAACAGAATATATGCAACACGCAACTGATGCAAGTTTCGATGATGCTGTGGCTGGATCAAATAGAATTTCTAAGGTTTTGCATTATAATGTAAAGAGGAATGGTGGCCCAGATTTTTGGAATTTTAGAACAAGAGTTGCAAAGGCTGCAGAAAAAGTTGGCAATATAAGTTTAAATGTTTGGACTGGATCATTAGGCGGACCTAATGGTCATGTAATTGTAGGTTATGCCAGTAAAGATATGTCTGGAATTGATAATGAAACTGAAACATGGCCTAAGGTAATTGAGGCATATAAAGAGCTATATGGTGAAGAATCTTTTGAGGCTGATCAAAAAGCCTTTAATGAAAGTTTAAATGCTTGGGGAAATTACTCTGAAATATGGAGATGGCTTCCTGAACTAAGCTCACCACCAGTATCAATTGATTAATAACTAAAAAAAAGAAAATGAAAAAAATAATTTTATTAGTTTTTGTTTTACCATTATTTGTTTTTTCTCAGAATAATCCAAATGCGGAATATTGGCAATTAAACAGATGGGAAGCAAAAGAAGGAATGGCAAAAGAATTTGAATCAGCTGTTTCTAAAAAAACTCAGAAATTTAATAACTCTGAAGAAACTGCAATTTTAACCTTTCAAATATCTACTGGACCAGATTCAGGAAAATACATGAGAGTAGTTGGACCAAAAACTGCAGATTTTTTTAATCAAAGTTTATCTGATTCAGATGAATATGCATATTGGGTGAAAAATGTTATGCCTTATGTAAAAGATCAAATGGGTAATGTAAGAACTGCAAGACTTGGAGATTTATCATATAATTGGGACAGTTCTGAAGCACCAAAAAAGTATGTGAAATTTACAACTGTCAGATTAAAATCTGAAGATTCACGTGATTGGTTTGATTTTATGAGAAGGGATGCAAAACTTAAGAGAGACAATGGTTATACTGGAATAAGAGGTGTATTTTATGTTGTTTCTGGTAGTCAATGGGAAATTCATGTAGTTGAACCTTATGATTCACATGGAACTAGATTGGGGACATTTGAGAATGACTCATTTGATTATGAAGATAAATATAATGAAATGTTTGGTTGGAGAGCATTAGAATATGATAGAAGAAAAAGAAATGAGGCTATACGAGATTACGCAGGTGATGTTGTAGAAACATTAGAATTTAGACCAGAAATGTCTACTTCAATTCAGTAATTTTATTCTTATATCACTTAATAAGAGCAGCTTAATTTTAAGCTGCTCTTATTTTTTAATATAATTTTACCATTACATTTGCACACATTTTAATATTATGAGCAATATAATAGCCATAGTGGGAAGGCCTAACGTAGGAAAGTCAACTTTGTTTAACAGAATTGTTAAGCAAAGAGAAGCTATTGTTGATTCAGTTAGTGGAGTTACTAGAGACAGACACTACGGAAAAGGAGATTGGAATGGAAAAGAATTTTCATTAATTGATACCGGAGGCTATGTTTTAGGTAGTGATGATATATTTGAGTTAGAAATAGATAAGCAAGTAGAACTAGCAATTGATGAGTCTGATATTATCATATTTATGGTTGATGTGGAGACCGGATTAACTTCTATGGATACAGATATAGCAAATATGCTTAGAAAAATTGATAAGCCAGTTTATTTAGTTATCAATAAAGTAGATAATTCTAGTAGAGTTAATGATGCAAGTGAATTTTTTGAGTTAGGTATTGATAAATACTATCCTATTGCTAGTATTAATGGTTTTGGCACAGGAGACTTGCTTGATGCAGTTGTTAAAGATTTTTCGAAAGATGTTGATCTTTCAGATAATTTGCCAAAATTTGCTGTTGTTGGAAGGCCTAATGCAGGAAAATCATCATTTATTAATGCTTTAATAGGAGAAAACAGAAATATTGTAACTGAAATTCCTGGAACAACTAGAGACTCTATTCACACAAGATATAACAGGTTTGGATTTGAATTTAATTTAATAGATACAGCAGGTATCAGAAGAAAATCCAAAGTCAAAGAAAATCTTGAGTTTTATTCTGTAATGCGAAGTGTCAGGGCTATTGAATATTCTGATGTGTGTCTACTAATTTATGATGTCAGTAGAGGATTTGATTCACAAGTAAAAAATATTTTTTGGCTTTGTGAAAGAAATAAAAAAGGAATTATAATTATCGCTAATAAATGGGATTTAATTGAAAAGGATAATAAATCAATAAAGAAATATGAAGCTCAAATAAAGAAGGAAATTGAACCATTTGTAGATGTACCAATTATTTTTACTTCAATAATAAGTAAACAAAGGATTTATAAGGCAATTGAATCTGCGGTTGAGGTATTTAACAATAGATCAAAAAAAATTAAAACAAAAGAATTAAATAATGTTTTATTACCAATAATTGCAAAGTATCCTCCACCATCAATAAAGGGAAAGTATGTTAAGATAAAATATATTACACAACTTCCTACTTCACATCCCCAATTTGCTTTCTTTTGTAATTTGCCTCAGTATATAAAGGATCCTTATAAGAGATTTCTTGAAAATAAAATTAGAGAAAATTTTGACTTATCTGGAGCTCAGATTGATATATATATGAGAAAGAAATAGGTTAAAGCTGTTCTTTTATCTTAATTAATCTAGACCTGATTTCTTTTAATTTATTTATTATTCCTAGTGTATTTAAAGATTTCTTTTTATGTTCTTTTATATATGTTTTTGCACCATCAATAGTATATCCTCGCTCCTTTACTAAGAAGTATACGTGTCTCAAATTTTCAATGTCTTGCGTTGTAAATTTCCTATTACCCTTTGCGTTTTTTTTAGGATTTAAAATTGAAAATTCAGTTTCCCAGAATCTAATTAGCGATGGATTAACTTCAAAGGCATCAGCTACTTCACCAATTGAATAATATCTTTTTTCAGGCAGTTCAATATCCATTAGTCAAGTGATTCATTTACAACAGAAGTTTTCTTTAGTAATTCATCAAATTCTTTAGCAGTTAAATTACCATAATAGAAATTAACAGGATTAACTTTAATATTATCTTTAAATATTTCATAGTGAAGATGTGGTGCATTAGACCTTCCAGAACTTCCAACATAGCCAATTAGGTCACCTCTTTTTACTTTTTGATACTTTTTCACATTGTATTTGTAGAGATGAGCATATAAACTTGTATATCCATATCCATGATCAATTCTAATATGTTTCCCAAATCCAGAGGACCTACTATCTGCTCTCCTAACAATACCATCACCAGATGCATATACAGGTGTTCCTCTAGGAGCTGTAAAGTCCATGCCATAATGAAATTTCATAACTTTTGTAAATGGGTCTGATCTATAACCAAAACCTGAAGCTATTCTAGTTAAATCATTATTATTTATCGGTTGAATTGCAGGAATTGATTTTAATAATTTTTCTTTTTTAGAGGCAAGGCTTGTTATTTCATCAAGAGACTTGGACTGGACAATCATTCTTTTTTGTAAAACATCAATTTTTTTAGCACTCTCTTTAATTAAGTTTGAGTAATCATATCCATCATATTTTTTATAACGATTTACACCACCTATACCAGCTTTTCTTTTGTCTTCACTTATTGGATTAGCCTCAAAGTATATTCTATATATTGCATTATCTCTTTCCTCAATATTTGATAATACAATTTCTGCATTATCTATTTTTTTATTTAGAACTTCAAATTGTATTTGTAAGTTTTGTAGTTCCCGTGTTAGAGATTTTTCTTTAGGGGATTCAAAATATTTGCTTGCAACTAGAATAAATAAAAATCCAAACAATGCAGAACCCAAAAGGTATACTGAAACGTATTTTAAAACAGTTCTTTTAGTTGTTTTAATTTTTTTATACGAAAGTGTATCAGAATCGTAATAATATTTTACTTTAGGCATAATTTAAAATTGTATTTTTGTATATTCTTATGATTGTAAAAATAATAATGCAAATATAACAATAGTTTTACATTATGTATAATTTAGTCTAATGCTAATCTAAAAAATGAATTCTCAAACAATAAGAAATAAATTTTTGGATTTTTTTGTTAGTAAAAATCATCAAATACATTCTTCTGCACCCATTGTTTCCAAAAATGATCCTAGTTTAATGTTTGTTAACTCAGGAATGGCGCCATTTAAGGAGTTTTTTCTAGGAGAATCTAACCCTAAAAGTAAGAGAATTGCTAATAGTCAAAAATGTCTTCGGGTATCAGGAAAACATAATGATTTAGAAGAAGTTGGAATAGATACTTACCATCACACGTTTTTTGAGATGCTTGGTAATTGGAGCTTTGGAGATTATTTTAAGAAAGAAGCTATTGAATGGTCTTGGGAATTATTAACAAAAGTTTATAAAATTAACCCAGATGATCTATATATAACAATATTTTGTGGATCTAACAAAGACAATATTCCTTTAGATACAGAAGCATATGATATATGGAAAAAAATACTTCCTAAAGAAAGAATATTAAATTTCGGAAAGAAGGATAATTTCTGGGAAATGGGAGATCAAGGTCCTTGCGGTCCATGTAGTGAAATTCATATTGATTTAAGGAGTGAAAAAGAGAAGAAAAGTGCGCCTGGAAGAGATTTGGTAAATAAAGATCATCCAAAGGTTGTTGAATTGTGGAATTTGGTATTTATTCAGTACAATAGGAAGGCAAATGGTAAATTAGTCAATTTACCTAAAAAACACATTGATACTGGAATGGGGTTTGAGAGATTATGCATGGCTATTCAGGGAGTAGATTCTAATTATTCAACAGATATTTTTACACCTATCATTAGAGAAATTGAAGCTATTACTGCATTGGATTATGGTAGAGAAAATGATACAGATGTAGCCATGCGCGTTATATCTGATCATTTAAGAGCAGTTTCTTTCTCAATATCTGACGGTCAACTTCCCGGCAATACTGGAGCCGGATATGTTATAAGACGTATTTTAAGGAGAGCTATTAGATATGCTTTTACTTTTTTAAACAAAAAGGAGCCTTTTATATATAGATTAGTTGGTGTTCTAGTTAAAAATATGGGAAGGGCATATCCAGAAATAAAATCACAAAGAAAACTAATAGAAAATGTAATAAAAGAAGAGGAGAGTTCTTTTTTAAAGACCTTAGATCAAGGACTGGTACTTTTAGATCAAATAATCACTTCAAGTAAGAAAAAGATAATTTCTGGAAAAAAAGCTTTTGAACTCTATGACACATTTGGATTTCCTGTTGATTTAACTTGTTTAATATTAAATGAAAAAGGGTTTAAACTTGATATAAAAGGATTTGAAAAGGAATTGGAGAATCAAAAAAATAGATCAAGAGCTGCAAGTCAAAAATCAGTTGATGATTGGGTAGTTTTGATTAATGATCCAGTACAAGAGTTTATAGGATATGATTCTCTAGAATCTAAGGTAAAATTAGTTAAATATAGAAAAGTAATTTCTTCTAAAGATGGAGAATTGTATCAATTAGTATTTAATTTAACACCTTTTTATGCTGAATCAGGAGGTCAAGTTGGAGACAAAGGCTATTTAGAGTCTCCCAATGGAGATATTATATATATAACTGACACCATTAGAGAGGGGAATCTATCTGTTCATATAACAAAAAACTTACCAAAAAATATATCAGAGACATTTAATGCAGTAGTAGATAAAAAGCAAAGGTTTAGAACCCAGTGTAATCATACTGGAACGCATCTTCTTCATCAAGCTTTAAGAGAAGTTTTAGGAGATCATGTTCAGCAAAAGGGTAGTAGAGTAAGTTCTGATCATTTGCGTTTTGATTTTTCACATTTCTCTAAAGTAAATATGGACCAGTTAACTGAAATAGAGAATTTTGTTAATGCAAGAATTGAAGGAAAATTAGATTTGGAAGAAAATAGAAATGTTCCAATTGATAAAGCTATTTCTGATGGTGCAATTGCTTTATTTGATGAAAAATATGGAGATACAGTAAGGACGATTAAATTTGGAAGCTCATATGAGCTTTGTGGAGGAACTCATGTAAAAAATACTTCTGATATATGGCAGTTTAAGATAAAATCTGAGGGGGCTATAGCTTCAGGAATAAGAAGAATTGAAGCCATTACATTTGATTCAGTAAAAGAATATTTTACAGATAAAGAAAGTGAGTATAATAAAACAAAAAAATTATTAAATAATTCGGGAGATATTGTCAAATCTATTGCTGAGTTAATGGATGAAAATAGTAGACTAAAGAAAGAAAGAGATCAATTTATTAAAGAAAAAACTAATTCAATAAGTGATTCGATTAAATCTGAAATAAAAGAAAAGAAAGGAATTAGGTTTATTTCAAAAAACGTTTCTTTAAGTCCATCAGCAATGAAAGATTTAATTTTTACTCTTGGGAATGAATTAGATAATTTATTTATTATTCTAATTTCTGAATTTAATTCTAAAGTATATATAAGCTGCTATATTTCAAAAGATCTTGCAAATAGCAAAAAGTATGATGCACGTAAAGTAATTAGTGAATTATCAAAACATGTTAAGGCTAATGGAGGCGGACAGCCATTCTATGCAACTGCAGGTGGAGATTATTTAAAAGGAATTAAAAAACTTTCTGATGCATCTTTAAATTATCTTAAAAAAAATCAATAATAAATTTCATGGAATTTTCTAAAGATTTATTATTAGAAATTCACAAGCATATTAAGCCGTTTATAAATAGAACACCTGTTTTGCAATTTGATTTTATTAATAATTTATGCAACTGTAACGTTTATTTTAAGTGTGAGAATTTTCAGAAAACAGGCTCTTTTAAAATAAGAGCAGCTTCAAATGCACTTAAATCTCTTTCGAAAAAATCTAAAGAAAAAGGGGTTATAACACATTCCTCAGGAAATTTTGCTCAGGGTCTAGCATGTGCATCCAATTTGCAAAACATAAATGCTTATATAGTTATGCCAGAAAATGCTCCAAGAATTAAGAAAAACTCTGTTTTGAAATATGACATCAATTTGATTGAATGCAAATCAACTCTTGAAGCTAGAGAAGAAACAACTTCTAACATTTTATTAGAAAATGATTTACATTTTATTCATCCATCTAATGATATTGATGTAATATTGGGGAATTCAACTATTGGAACAGAACTATTAGAAGAACATCCAGATTTAGATTACATTTTAGCACCTATTGGAGGAGGAGGATTAATTTCAGGGATTGCTATAGCTTCAGATATTTTATCAAATAAATGTGAGGTAATAGGAGTAGAGCCCAAACAAGTAGATGATGCCTATAGGTCATTAAAGAGTGGAAAGATTGAATATAATGCTAGCACAAACACAATTGCTGATGGACTAAGGACAAATCTGGGTGATATTAATTTTCCAATAATTAAAAAATTAATAAGTAAAATTATTTGTGTAAAGGAAGATGAGATTATAAATGCTATGAAAATTTTTATTGAAAAATTAAATGTTGTGATTGAACCATCTAGCGCTGTAGCATTAGCTGGATTGATTGCTAAAAAAGAACTTTACAAAAATAAAAAAGTAGGAGTGGTTATTTCTGGAGGTAATGTAGATTTAGATAACCTACCTATTTAAGAAATTAGAAAGAGCTCTTTTCCATCTATGTTTTCTAATAAATTTACCTTGTTCCTTTGTAACAATTTTTTCTTTTCTTTTAAAAAGTGCATTAATATATCCAATCTTTGCAAAAAATATGATTAAAAACCTACCTGTATTAATCGAGGTTTTTAATACAGAAATTATACTTAATATAATTCCAAATCTCATCTTATACAAAGCCTCTCCTTGAAGAAATTTAGAATTATAAGTATAATTTGCACCTGTAGGTTTTAGATGTTTAACAATTAACGATTTATCTGCTTTTATTTTCCAGCCATGATATTGTGCAATTAATACATCTACTGTGTCCCAACCTATTGATTTTCTTAATCCTTGAATATCTTCAAAGCATTTTTTTCTATAGGATTTAATTGGACCTCTAACATGATTCTTTGATGAGATTTTTTCATATACCCAATTGTTTTTTTTCTTTATGTATAGATTTCCTCCAGCTATTCCGACTTTTGAGTCTCCATTGAATATATTTATAATTGATTCAAGATAATTTTCAGGTAATATAATATCAGAGTCAAATTTACATATTACATCATAATTTGAATCAAGCTTTTCAAGCCCTTTATAAAAAGTCCTAATCACTTTTTCTCCAGGAACATGTTCTTGCTTTGATTTTATGTTTATGTATTTAATCCACGAAAATTCATTAGAATATTTTTTTAGGATTTTTTCTGAATTATCAGTTGAACTATCATTTACAAGTAAAAGTATTTTTGGAAGCAATGTCTGTTTTACTATGGAGTCTATAGATT
>Ga0206678_10000230_pt1 | contig 35139 bp, 47 predicted proteins | sample M180m12015metaG_FD_155453 | JGI IMG/M metagenome (GOLD analysis project Ga0206678, IMG submission 155453) | Ammonia-oxidizing marine archaeal communities from Monterey Bay, California, United States - M1 80m 12015 | ecosystem: Environmental > Aquatic > Marine > Intertidal zone | place: USA... | reverse complement strand
TAAAGAGAATTGGAAGTCTTATCAACTTAATTTGATTAAAGATGCTGAAAGGGCTTCAAGGGCGCCAAAGGCACTTATTTGTGTTTTAGATGATGAGATCTCAAGTTTTGCACATATCACTGCCTCGGGATATACAAATTTGGGTCAATTAACGCTTAGGCTTTCGAAAAAAAGATACCAGGAAAACAAAAATCAGGGTGAGAAAGATATAACTAAAGTTGCAAATGCGATTATAAAAAATTATGAGGAATATAAAGTAAATAATATAATTTTGGGAAGTCCTCTTTTTTGGAAAGAAATTGTTAGCAAAAAGGTTTTGGAACTCGATAAAAATGTTGCAAGTAAAATAAGTTTGGAAGATGTTGCAGGAGGAGATGAGTCCGGTGTTAGAGAAATAATTGCAGGTAAAGTTCTGGAAAGGATAATTAAAGACAGCAAATTGGCTAAAGATGAAAAATCTGTGAACGATTTACTTGAATTAATTGCCAAGCGCTCTGCGCTAGTAACTTATGGAATGAAAAATGTAAAACATGCTGTAGATCATGGTGCGGTTGAAAATTTGATATTAACTGATAAACTAATGGATTCTGAAGGAATTGGTACTCTTTTAGACAATGTTGAAAAAAGTGGTGGATCGATAAGCATAATTAATTCTACTAGTTCAGCAGGTAAAAAGTTAAATGGTCTTAAGGGTATAATTGCAAAACTAAGGTTTAAGACTAAATGAAAAAAATACTCGCTTTTGATTTTGATGGTACATTAGTGGATAGCAAAGATGCTCTTGCTGATGCATTTAATGAATCCTTCCGAAAAAACAATTTATTAGGTGTAGATAAGGAAAAAATAAAAAAGCAGATAGGTATTCCTGCTGAAAAATTAGTTTCTGGATTTTATCCAAATCTTACTGGTCGGAAATTACGCAGAGTTATTGAAAATAAACAGAGTTTATTGGATATTTCAAAATACAAATTAAAACCCAATGTTAATCGAACATTATTGAAACTTAAATCAAAATATGATCTAGCAATTGTATCTAATGCTACGCATCGACAGGTTGTCGAAAACATGAAAATTGTGGGTATAGATCCAAAACTTTTCAAGGCAATAGTTGCAGTAGATGATGTAATCTATCCTAAACCTAGTCCAGAACCTCTACAAAAATTGTCAGATGCATTAGAACAAGAAATTATTGCATATGTGGGTGATATTGAAGTGGACATTGAAACTGCAAAGGCGTATGGTACAAAATCAATTATTTTATTGGGATCTAGAAATCACCAAGAACTAATTGGTGAAAATCCGGATATAATAATTAAAGACCTGGCAGAATTATCAGAACTATTATAAATATGAATAGCTACGATTAAGCATGGTTCTGAATAATAAACAAATGGCAGAATTGGGTCTGACATTGTTTGTTGGAGTATTAGCATTTATCGTCGCCTGGCCATATTTGACTCCATTGGTGTTTGCAGGAGTTGTTGCTTATTTTTCATATCCCGTATTTAATCGGCTGAATAAAAAATTTAGCTCATCAACAATTTCCGCACTATTGATTTGTGGATTTTTCGCAACAATAATCGTTTATTTATTCAACAATGGTATAAGTTTTACTTTAAATGAAATCTGGGAGATTTATTCAGTAGTGAGCTCAAAGGCAAGTTCTCTTTCGGCAACGACTCAGGATATTGTTCAATTTTTTGCTAATAACGCAATTGTATATCTTTCAAATTTGGCAGCAAGATTACCGTACTTTGTATTATCCGGTATGATATTCTTCCTTTCATTATTCTATTTCTTGAAAGATGGCCGGAGAATTGTTAATTGGGCAGAAGATGCATTACCTATACCTGCTCGGAAAAAAATGCAAGTTCTAACTAATATTCAGCAAAATGTGGATGCATTTGTTTATGTAACTCTATTTATTGGATTAATTCAAGGAATTGTTGCAGGATTTGGATTCCATATGTTCGAAATTGGTTATCCTTTAATGGCAGCATTAGCAGCAGGAACATTATCTTTCTTACCTGTAATTGGACCTTATGCTCTTTATTTAACTGCGAGTCTGATCTTATTTGCTGCAGGAGATACTATGACTGCAATTGGATTGGCACTTTATGGTTTAATAATTGGTAGTATTTTAGATTATACTTTGAGACCTATCTTATTGAGTAAACGGGCAAAATTGCACCCATTAATAATCTTTCTCGGAGTATTTGGGGGGATAAGCATAATGGGACTTATTGGGATAATTATTGGACCGATAATTTTGTCAATTGCCCAAGCCTTCTTTAAGGACTTAGCTTTGTTTGAAAAATGAGAAAAGAAATATTTGAAAATTACAAGAATAAAATTTACTTGGCATTGGTTTCATTTACCTTATTTATTGCGGTTGCATTTTCTTATATGACTTCAATTTTCTGGTCAACAGTTCAGGGAACAAATTATGCATATCTTACTTACTTAATTGCAGCACCAGTTCTTTTTTCAGTAATTCTTCTTGCAGCAGTATTATTTATTGGTAAAAATCAAATTCTCCAAGAAATATCTGAATTTCTTACAGGTTCAAGAAATTAATTCCTCGAAATAAATCCCTATATCTTCTGCGTCTTTCTTTTTTACTACATATTCGCCCTTCTTGGTAATTGATAAATTAGTTAAGTAAAAAAAATACCATTTTGAAGAGAATTTTACTGCCAAAATAGGTTCGGCATTAAAAACTTGTGAGAAATTAATTAATTGTTCAATTTGATCCTTCCTAAAATATTGATACTCTGTTTTAGTTGCTTTTGCTTCAACTGCAAACGTTTTTTGACCATTTGATGCTAAAACATCTGGACATGGAAATCGTGAAGATCCTGAACCGGCTACTCGAATCGCTGCATAACCTTTTTCCCAAAACATAGCAACAAGCTGACGCTCCGCATTAGAACCTTTAGCTTTCATTATTTTGTAAATATCTCCACAATATCGCCATCCTTACAAACGTGTTCAAGGCCAACTTGTTGACTATCGAATTTTGCTGAGGGTCCCCATAATCTGGCGTATCTAAAATTTTTTACAAAATCTTGGTGTATTGTTCTAGCAACATCTTCAACTCGTGATTTGGATTCCAAAACAATTGGTTTCTTGGCGATTTTTCCCGAAGTTTTTGTCTGGACTCGGATTTTATCCAATAGTTTCCAGATTTTTGGAATCAAATTTTTGTCAAATTTAGCCTTGGATGTTCGAATATAAGTTAAATTTTTAGTAAAGGGATTATCAGACTTTTTTCGAGTTAAAAAAATTCCAGATTTTTCAAGTTCTGATTTTATCATGTCGAAATCTGATTTATTTTCAGATATAACTATTGCAACTTCTGCTATTCGCGCTAAACTTAAGATTTGTCGGCCGTTTTTGCTTTCATAAAATCCGTCATAAATTCCTGGAATTTCAATCCCTTGAATTTTTATATTTTCAAATGGAATCATTTTCTGGATTGGAATTCGAGTAGTATACTCGTATTCTGAAATCTTAACATCTTTTCCTGAAAGTAGTTTTAGAAGTGTTGATTTTCCAGAATTAGTTTTACCAAAAATTACACATTGACCGGCACCTTCTTTTTTAATTGAACTTCGTGAAGATCCCTTTCCTTGTTTCTTTTCAAAAGAAATTTGGTCTGTCATTTTTGCAATTTGTTTTTTAATTTGAGCCTGCATTTTTTCGGTTCCCTTGTGCTTTGGGATCGCCGAGAGCATAGTTTTCAATGCCTTGAGTTTTTCCTGAGAATTTTTAGCATCATGATATTCTTTTTCTGCATTAACATATTCGTGACCGACATTGGTTGCCATATTAAAAGGAAAGGTTTAAATTAATAAGAATTACTGATTAACCGCAATGTTAAGCATATCGCCAGCAGCATATTCTGCACTAAAATACGCCAGTTTGACTTTTGGTTTGGCCGGAATTATATTTATTTCGGGTATCTTTTTAGGAAATTTATTTGGAAATATTACTAAGCGTATCGTTAAAAAAATGAATCTTAACGGAAATTTGAAAAAAACATTGGGTATTAATTTTGACCCAGAAAATATTGCTTACAAGTTTGTTAAATACTCGATAATTTTAATTGCAATTATTGCAGCATTAATCCAAATTGGAATTGCAATAAGTGTAATGAATTTCTTGTTATTTGTTTTTGCAGGAATAATATTAATTTCATTTTCTTTAGCATTAAGAGATTTTGTGCCGAATATTATGGCTGGACTTTATTTAATTTCGACTAGAAAACTTGAGAAAGGAGATAAAATTAAATTTAAGGATTTTAATGGTGTGATTAAAAAAGTTAATTTACTAAATAGCCAGTTAGAAATGACTAGCCGAAACACAATGTTAATTCCGAATTCTTACTTAATTAAAAACTTAATAATTAAGGTCGGGAAGGGTCAAAAGCTGAAAGCAAAGTAGATGTTCCTCTTATACCTTCAATTGGTCTAATTAAATCCATCATAAATTTAGGCAATTCATCTCCTTCAGTAAGTACTATTTTTGCAATAATATCATATTGTCCATAAACAATACTTACATCCACTACGTTCTCATTTGCATTTAATGCTTCAAGAATTGATCTTTCTTTTCCGGCTTCTGCTTCAATTAAAATATATGCACTTAACATCGGATATATGTCTGTCAGAATAAATTTAAAAAGAGTTTGAAAGGCGTATAGGCCCACGCGATTGAGGTCCAACGCATCATTACCTCCCCACTGAGCCATAACGTGATGACCAGTTGCTCAAGTATATGAAGTCGTAAGCCTCAACTGAACTCAAGAGATATTAAGAAGGGTTGAACAGATCGAATAAAGTTCGCATATCGCGGCCTATTATCTTTAAACGCTGCTTCAAGCACTTAATAGTGCTCTTGTATCCTTATTGCCTATTCTATTTCATTCGCGAAGATTGAAATTTAACTCAGACAATTCACGAGGTTAGCCCCGCCTTTCTAAAACAAAAAAGTACTGATTCAATATAAAATTATCTCAAAGAAACATATAAAATCTCGCCATCTGGCATTTTTTCTTTAGCTAAAACTTTATGATCTACGGAAATTGGTGATTTTGAAGAATGAACGAATATGACTTTTCCGTTTGAAGTTAAGTGTTTTTTTGATTCATCTAAAAATTTTTTAATAAACTTTCTTCCTCCACTCCATTGTGGATCCAATGGTGGTTCTGGCGGGAGATATGGAGTATTGAATACAATTAAATTGAATTTTTTATTGATATTTGAGAATAAATCTGATTGAATGAACACTATATTTAGATTTTTTGAATTTTTCTTTGCACATAAAATTGCTTCAGGATTGATATCTGCTGCAATAACTTCGATTACACCGTTTCTCTTGGCTGCAATTGCTTGTATTCCGGTTCCGGTTCCCATATCTAAAACACTCTGGGGATTGTATTTTTTGATATACTTGATTAATTCTCTTTTTAAGAGAAATGAATCTTCTCTGGGTTTATATACTTCCATTAAGATTAAATATGATAATCTAATTAAAAATCTATGCTTAGAACCATATTTATTATATTATTCATGTCTTCCGCATATGTTGCCGGATTTATTCTAAAAAATTTGGCTAGAGATGAATACAAATGGTTCCATAAATTATATGGGTTTAAATTTGGATTTCTGAAATATTTAATTGCAATTTTGGGGGGTCTTTCTATCGGTCCCAATCCTTCGAATTCATCAATAATTTTGATTTATGGTATTCTGATTATTTATTCATCTTTAAATTTGGATTTCAATAAACATGTTGCATTAAAATCTATGTTTTTGCAAATGGGACTCTTCTTACTATTTGGGGCTATCGGTTTATTGATTACGTTGAATTAGTAATCTTTTTAAAAGTACGCCAATCACTCATTACTTATGGCATCAGTCAATGATATTGGTCCTGAAAAAGCAAATCAATTGTTAGCTAGTGAATTGAAGAAAATCGATAAGATTACTCCGCCTAGCTGGGCAAGTTTTGTTAAAACTGGAAATCATAAAGAAAGACCTCCTGAAAATCCAGATTGGTGGTTTGTTAGAGCTGCATCCATTCTAAAAAATATTTATAATCACGGTCCTGTGGGCGTTTCTAAAATGCGAACAAGATATGGTGGGAAAAAGGATCGAGGTCGAAAACCTGAAAGATTTGCTAAGGCTTCAGGCAATATAATTCGTAAAATCGTTCAACAATTAGAATCTGCAGAATTAATCAAAAATTCAACCACTCAACACAAAGGACGAATGATTGCGCCACGAGGTCAGTCTCTTTTAGACAAAATTAGTCTTACTAAATCAAAACCTGCAAAAAAGGAGATTAAAAAATGAGTTCAAGAAAACCTTCTGGTCGAAAAAATCGATTAATTAGCGCAGGACGCCAAACTCGATGGGCACCTTTTTGGATAATTCCCAAGGTTTTTGGAGTAGGTCGGAGAGTTCATCCATCTGCATTAACTAGAAAAAAGCGAAGATGGAGAAAATCTAGCATTCAACGAGGATAAAAAAATGAAAGACGGAGAAACACGAACATATACGGTACCTTTACGGAGAGAATATTTGAAGACTCCAAAATGGAGACGTGCAGAGAAAGCAGTATCGACACTTCGATCTTTTGTTGAAAGACATTCTAAAGTTGAAGAAATAAAAATTGGAAGATGGGTAAATGAATCAATTTGGAAAAGAGGTGCAAAAAATCCACCTTCTCGAGTAAGAGTTGATGTTAAACGAATTGCAGATTCTGTTACGGTTGAGTTATCTGAATTACCAAGAAAAGCTAAACAGAAGGAAATCCCCGAAAAGGTTGAAGAAAAACCTAAGAAAGAATCTAAACTGAAAGCAACAAAGAAAGTTGAAAAACCGAAAACTGAAGTTAAATCTAAACCGAAAGCAACAAAGAAAGTTGAAAAACCGAAAACTGAAGTTAAATCTAAACCGAAAGCAGCAGCTAAGAAATCAGTTGTAAAAAAGAAGGTAGCTAAGAAAACAAAGTAATGGTCCACGTAGATAAAGTTAATTTTAAGGGCGACCCGAATATTGGATTATATTGTGTTGCAACAGATAAATATGCAATTCTGGGTGAAAACTTGAATAAAAGTAAATTAAAACTGTTAAAGGAAGTATTGGATGTTCCAATTATTACTTCAAATATATATGGTACTCCTTTTGTTGGTATTTTCTGTGTAGCAAATTCAAATAATTTTTTAGTCCCGGAAATAATTTTTGATGAAGAATTTGAAAATTTAAAGAAGCAACTAGATGGAATCGCAGAAGTCAAAAAAATAAAAACTTTGAAAACTGCTTTGGGAAATAATGTTCTATGTAATGATAAAATTGGAATTTTAAGTCAAGAGTTCAATGAAAAAGAATCAAATGATATTCAAACTGCATTGGCAGTTAAAACAAAAACTATTAATCTTTCTGAGGGAGATGTACCTGGTTCATATGGAATTCTTACTAACAAAGGGGGAATTTTTGGTTCAATTGTTAAAAACGCTGAAATTAAAATTGCTGAAAAATTGACTGGATTCGAACTAGGAGTTGGAACTGTTTCCACAGGTAGTTCAATTATGAGTTCAGGAATTATTGCAAACTCAAATGGATTTCTAGTATCTTCTAATTCAACCGGATTTGAAATGGGTCGAATTGATGAAAGTTTAGGATTTATTTAAAATGGATTATTTAATACAACAAAAAATTGGGCAAGCTCAGGAAGATTTGGAATTTTTCAAACGTCAAAAATCTGAAATTTTTTCATTAATTGAAACAATATTAATTATTGAAAAGGGTGAGACGCTAAATGCTCCGCTAGGAGGGGGAATTTATTTTAAATCAACTGTGGAATCTAGTAAATTTTTATTGAATGTTGGTGCAGGAAACATTATTGAAAAAACAAAATCTGAAATTTTGGAATTATTAAAACGAAGAATTGTTGAAATTGAAAAATCAGAGCAAGATAAAATGGTTGAGATTAATAAATTAAATTCTAAAATAATTGAATTTCAAAAGAAATTAAAAGCTGAAAAAGCTAAAAAATAATATGTTTAGTAAACTAAAAAATACCTTTTCAAAGATTTCAGCTAAGGTAAAACAGGAAGCAGTAAAAGTTAATGTTATCAAAAAAATTGAAGGTTCCAAATTAAAGAAACTTTCGAACGATTTGGAAGATGAATTACTTTCGAATAATATTGCTTATGGAGTTGTGAATGAGATTTTAAACGCTGTAAAAAATTCTAGTGCCAGAAATTTGAAAGTTGATTTAAAAAACAAACTTAAAGAAATTTTATCTTCAAATAAAATAAATATTTTGGAAGAGAAAAATCCAACAATAATTATGTTAATTGGCGTTAATGGGGCAGGTAAGACTACAACGCTGGCAAAACTTGCACAAAAAATTAAGAAAAATAAAAAGAAATGTGTCATGGCTGCAGGAGATACTTTCAGGGCGGCTGCGATTGAACAATTAGAACAACATGGTAAAAATCTTGACGTGAAAACTATTTCTCATAATTATGGTTCTGATTCTGCAGCCGTAGCATTTGATGCAGTAGAACATGCTAAATCGAAAAACTTAGATTATGTTCTTATAGATACTGCAGGACGAAATCACGCAAATGAAGATTTAATGCGAGAATTGGAAAAAGTTAAGCGGGTTGTAAAACCACATTATACTATTTTAGTTGTTGATTCACTTACCGGAAATGATGCAGTGGATCAAGCAAAATTATTTGGTGAAAAAATTGGTGTCGATGGTGTTATTTTGACAAAAACTGACGCAGATGAACGAGGTGGAGCAATTATTTCTGTTGCACACGAATCAGGAAAACCGATTTTATTTTTAGGAAGCGGTCAAGGATACGATGATCTTGAAGAATTTGATGCAGATAAGATCCTAAATCAAATAATTTAAAAACCCCTAAAATCCGAGAAATATATGGTACTTGACAGATTGTCTGATTCTTTGAAGAATGCGCTGAAAAAGCTTACTTCTGGAAAAGTAGACAAAGAAGCAGTTGAAGAACTAAGTGAAGAAATTAAAAAATCCCTTATTTCTGCAGACGTATCGATAAAATTATCAAGAGAAATTTCGGAAAAAATACAAAAACGAGCTTTGAAGGAAAAAGTTGCTGGAGGATTAACTGCAAAGGAACATACTTTGAATATAGTTTATGAAGAACTTACTTCATTGTTGGGTGATAAATTTGAAGAGATTAATACTGAAACAAAACCAACAAAATTAATGTTGGTTGGACTTTTTGGGGCAGGTAAAACTACGACTGCTGGAAAATTAGCTAAATTTTACAAAAAGCGAGGTAAAAAAATTGCTTTGGTTCAAACAGATACTTGGAGACCTGCAGCATATGCTCAATTAAAACAATTATCTGAGGCACTGAAAGTTGATTTTTATGGTGATCCGAAAGAAACTAATCCTGCAAAAATATACAAATCTTTTGAAAAAGATTTAGAAGAATATGAATTAATTATTGTGGACACTGCGGGAAGAGATGCATTAAATTCGGAATTGACTGATGAAATTAAGGCAATTGATAAATCAGTTAGCGCTCAAGAAAAATTATTGGTTCTTTCAGGAGATATTGGACAAGCAGCTGAAAAAATTGCTGAAAGTTTTCATGATAGTGTCGGAGTTACAGGAGTTATAATCACAAAGTTAGATGGTACTGCCAAAGGTGGTGGATCTATTTCAGCCGCCGCCGTAACTGATGCAAAGGTCAAATTTATTGGAATTGGGGAAAAATTAGATGCACTTGAAGAATTCAAACCAAAAAATTTTGTTTCCAGATTATTAGGGATGGGTGATCTTGAGACCTTATTAGAAAGGGCAAAGGATGCCATCGATTCTGAAACTGCTGAAAAAACAGCAAAAAATATTATGAAAGGAGATATGTCCTTTAATGATTTATATCAGCAAATGGAAGCATTACAAAAAATGGGCCCTCTTGGGCAAGTAGCAAATATGATTCCTGGAATGGGAAAAATGAATATCCCGAAAAGTGCTTTGAAAGAACAGGAAGAAAAAATGAAGATATGGAAATATTTGATGGACTCAATGACCAATGAAGAAAAAGATAATCCTTCTTTAATCAATGAATCTCGGATTGAACGAATTACGATCGGTTCTGGTAGAGAATTGGAAGAAATGCGAGATTTAGTAAAGCAATATAAACATATGAAAAAAATGATGAAAGCAATTTCTGGACAATCACGTAAGATGAAAAGAATGCAAAAACTGCGTGGCGGTAAAGGTATACCCAAACTACCCGGAATGTTTTAGGCACCTCGAAACATTTAAAAACTAAATAATCTAGGAGTAGTCATGGCTGGAAGCGGAACAGGAAGAAAGGGTGGTTTCAGAAGCAATACCAGATATAAGCTTAAAAAAAAGGCTGGTACTAAAGGTAAAGTAACTATTACTAGATTGCTACGAAAATTTAGCGTTGGTGATAGAGTAAGAATCTTGCAAGAACCTGCAGTGCAAAAAGGTATGCCTCATCCGAGATTCAAAAATCTTGTTGGAACTATACTTACAAAGGAAGGTTCAAACGCTTACACTCTACAAATTAAAGATGGAAATAAGCTTAAGAATGTGGTTTCTCGGGCAATTCATCTGGTTAAATTAAAATGAAAGTAAAAATAATCGCAAAAGAAGCACTTCCAATTGCGGAAGTTAATGACATATTGGTCAAGTTAGAAAAGAGTGGGGAATTAAGTGGTAGTCAACAAAGAATTAGAGACTTTACTGCTAAGTTCAATAAAATTAATAAATCTGAAGCTGCAAAATTAATTAAAGATATTGAAGCTGCAGGTATCCCTAGATTGACAAATGATTGTGTCGTTGAGATTGTTAATTTACTCCCGGAAAACGAATCTGAATTGAAAACTGTTTTTGTTCGGAATAAATTAACTGTTTCAAAAGAAGGTATGGAAAAGATCCTAAGTATAATCAAATCTAAATGAAAATAGTGACTGAATATGATGGAAACGGAAAGAAAGCAACGTGCAAAAGAAGAATATGTGATAGTTTTGGACTATCTAAAGCACGGATATTCTAACGATTCCAGACCGTTCCACATGAAGGAACCAATTTTGCAAGTTATTGGAAAAGATCATTTTGTTCTATTAGAATTAATTCCCAAGCCAAACTTGAATTTCAAAGCAAATGATGAAGTTTACATTGGAGATGGCGAAAGAGATCAAATTGAATATATTAAAGGTAGTCTAAAAATTGAAAAATTAACTCAGTCAGCAAAAAACGAATTAAAATTTATTGTTGAAAAATTAGTTGATGAAAATAATGAAAAATATATTAATTTTTTCAATAATTCTTGTCCAATTTCTTTAAGATCGCATCAATTAGAGATTTTGCCAGGAATTGGTAAAAAACATGCCAGAGAATTATTAGCTGAAAGGGAAGTTGAACCTTTCAAAGATTTTGAAGATATTAAAAAAAGAATTAGTTCTGTTCCTAATCCAAAAAAGGCGATAATTGAGAGAATTCTTAATGAGTTAGAAGATAAAGATCGGTTCAAATTATTTGTTCGAGTATAATTTAAAACAGATGTCTTCGCCGCAATCTATACTTTCTTTTATTTTGAATTTGAGTTGTAAATCTTTTGTAAAATTGAAATCCTTTAGATAAGTTACAACAAATAGTCCTTTTGGTTTCAGAATTCGATGGACTTCATTTATTGTTTTTTGAGGATTGCTAGAATTCATTAATGCTGAAAAAGATAAAACTGTATTAAATGAATTATCTTTGAAAGGTAGTTTAACCATATCTCCTTGAACATTTTTTGAATTAGATTTTATCAACATTTTTTTAGAAATATCAAGAGAAATTAAATTTTTTCCCAAAAATTTGGAAAGGAGACCTGTTCCTGAACCTAGATCTAATATTTTTCCAGATAAGTCTATATTCTGGAGTGCTCTAGAATATTTTTCAAATTGAACTGAACGATAACGAGTATTGTAAATATCTGAAGTTTTATCATATAATTTCTGTGCCAGTTTTGAACTCAGCATTATTTGTTATAGCAATACGCTTTAATAACCTAATCGAAGATTAAAATTTATGAAAATATTAGTTGATACTAATGTATTAGTATATTCCGCAAAGAATGGATTTGATCTATTTAGTGAACTAAAACGGTTCGGAGCTTCAGATATATTGATTCCAAAAAAAGTTGTTGAAGAATTAGATCAATTATCTAAAAATGCAAGTAAGGGTTCAGATAAAAGAGCTGCAAAATTAGCAATGCAGATTATAGATTATTCTGAGATAAAATTAATTGAAATTGATTCTGGGCACACTGATAATGCGATAATTTCATACTCTAAAACTAATAATAATCTTGTTCTTACTAATGATTCTGATCTTAAAAAAAGACTTACTGCAAAGAATATCAAAGTTTTGACGTTAAGTAATAACAAAAAATTAATTACATCATAAGGTTTAAAAAGGTACTAATATCAAGAAAAGTAAGATGTATTACAAATCAAAAGTTGAAGGAGTAGTTAGAGTCGAACCTAAACGATTCGCTGAAAATCTTAAGGCTGTAATTCTTGGTGAATTACGAGAAAGTTATGAAAATAGAATAATTGAAAGATTAGGTAGAGTTCTAGTCATAAACTCTGTTGATAAAGTTGGAGAAGGAATGATTATTTCTGGAGACGGAGCAGCATTTTATAATGTAACTTTTGAAGCAATACATTATTTACCTGAACTTAATGAATTGGTTGAAGGTGAAGTTAAAGATATTGCTAAATTTGGCGCATTTATTGATTTTGGTGCATTTGAAGGAATGATTCATATTTCTCAAACAATGGACGATTTCGTATCATTCTCTAAAGACGGAACTTTGCTTGGTAAAGATTCCAATAAAGTTCTTAAAGTTGGGGATAAAGTTCGATCAAGAATAATCGCTATTAGCATTAAAAATATTAAAGATCCTAAAATTGGAATGACTATGAGACAACCTTACTTGGGTAAAGTAGAATGGTTGGATGATATTAGAAAGGTGGAATCCAAATAATGGCAAAAAAAGAATTACCTATAATTGCTAAAGGGATGAAAAAGTCAGACAATTGGAAAGGTCGATTAATAATTATAAATCCTGAGAAATCAGAAATGGCTAAAAAGGTAAAAGTAAATCAATCTGGAGAATATGGATTAAGATGAAAATTAAAATTTTAAACGAAAATGAAAATAAACTATTTCATCGAAAAGAAGTTAGTTTTAATGCGAATCACGATGCTGAAAGCACACCTACTAAAAGTACAATTTATGCTTATTTTTCTGCAAAATTTAAATCTCCAAAAACAAATATGATTCTTAAGAAATTTAATACATCGTTTGGAGCTCAATCTGCAAAAGGCATGTTATATGTTTACAATAATGATAAACTTATGTCTCAAATAGAAACAAAGAATACTATTAATCGTCGAAATAAAGTTTTAAAAGCTGAACAAGAGGCTGCAATCGCATCTAAAGAGGCTGAATCTCAGCCGGCAGAAAAACCTTCTGAAGAAAAAACTGAAAAAGTGACATCAACTGAGGAGACTCCTGAATAATGGCTGACGATAAAAAACAAGCTTACCAACGATGGAAACTTTATGAAGTTAAAGACGGTAAACTAATTCGGAAAAATCCACGATCTCCGAAAGATAACGGTTTATTTATGGCAGTTCATTCAGATAGAAAACATTGTGGTGCAAGTGGCCATACTGAAAAAAACAGTGAATAAACACTTTTTTAAAGTCCTTTCCGAGGCAAGATTATGAAAGCCGTTAAAGATTTAACTATAAATGAAAACATGACTATCAAAGAGCTAGTCAAACAATTTTCTGAAACGGGCGGATTCTCAGCATCCAAAATTGCAAAGGCTTCAAAAATAATTAAAAACATGCAATCAGATAAAGATTGCTTCAAAATTTTAAGTCATCCTGCTTGTATTGTTTCAACTGGAACAAGAGGATTAATTCGAGATCTGGTAAAAAATAGAAAAATTGATGCAATTATGACTACCTGTGGAACGCTTGATCATGATCTTGCAAGATTATGGAAAGATTATTACCAAGGTTCATTTATGATGGATGATAAAGAACTTCATAAAGATGGGATCAATCGACTCGGAAATATTCTAATCCCGAATGAATGCTACGGTGAAGTATTGGAAGATAATCTTCAACCAATAATTAAAAAACTTCATTCTGAAAGAAAAGAATGGTCGGTTCATGAATTAATTTGGGCTTTTGGCGAATCAATTAAAGATGAAAACGGCGCAGAAGATACAATAATTTACTGGGCTTGGAAAAATAAAATTCCTATATATTTACCTGGTCCTCTTGACGGAGCATGGGGTGCACAACTTTGGAATTATTGGCAAATGAATAGAGACTTTAAATTGAATTTATTTGAAGATGATCAAGATTTCTATGTAAGAGTAACTGACGCAAAGAAAGCTGGAGCGATTATGCTTGGTGGCGGAATTTCGAAACACCATGTTATTTGGTTTAATCAATTCAGAGATGGACTTGATTATGCAGTTCAAGTAAGTACAGCAGTAGAATATGATGGTTCATTAAGTGGAGCACAAACAAGAGAGGCAATCTCTTGGGGTAAAGTAAAAAAGGAAGCAAGTCACATAACTGTTGAAGGCGATGTTACATTAATTTTGCCACTAATTATCTAAACACCCTTTCTAACTTCCCTAGAGGTGTATTCATCAATTGCGGAAATAAAATCTTCTTTCTCAAATTCAGGCCAGCTCTTTTCTAAAAATATCCATTCACTGTACGCTGATTGGAAATTTAAAAAATTACTAGTTCTAATTTCTCCACCAGTTCTAATTATTAAGTCGGGTTCGGAAGAACTCCAAAGACTATTTGAAAAGGTTTCTTCATTAATTTTCGATATATCTAGTTCGCCAGATTTTACCTGTTCTGCAATTTTAATAGTTGCATCAACAACTTCTTGTCTTCCGCCATAAGCAATAGCAAAATTTACAATGAATTTAGAATTGTTTTTTGTTTTATTTGAAATATCATTTAATATTTCTTGTAATTCTTCATCTAGCATCCAAAGACGACCGATAAAATTTATTCTTATTTCTTTATTTTTTAATTGATGATCATTCTTTAATCTCTTGAATTCTTTCTTAAATAACTTCATTAAATAATTAAATTCAATCTCGGGTCTATTAAAATTCTCGATGGATAGAGCGTAGAGCGTTAATTCAGAAATTCCCAAATCATTTCCCCATTCAATAACTTTTTCAACTTTTTTTGCTCCCCATTCGTGACCTTTCCAAGGCTTCACCATCAGTTTCTTAGCAAGTCTTCGATTACCATCAAGAATGATACCTATATGTTTTGGAACTTTCATAATTAATTGAACTAGTTAAAACTTAAAAAGAATTATATTGGATTTGAAAATCCTCTTCCTATACGGTTGTAAGTACTTATAACTGCATGATTATTTGCTGAACCTGTTGAAATAATTGGAATTCCTTTTCGATCTAAAGGTAATTTTAAGTCTAATTCTTTATTTAATAATCTATAATCTAGTCCTGTTAAATCATTTAATCGTGAAGAATAATTAATTGGTCTTAAAAACTCATTATCAAAAACTATTTCATCTAATAATTTACGTACAGGGTTTCTGATCTTTCTTCCTGCAGGCCTATGTCCGTTTCGTATAACTGAATTTATTACTCCAGTTATGGTGTTATCATATTCTGATTTATAGTTATTACTTGATTCTGCAAGATCATGAAGATCTAAAATCATATCCATATATATATCTGAAATTTCGGTTTTGAGTATATGTGTCCCCAGATTTGTATCATTATGTCCTCTTTCGAGAGCCTTACCTAAATTTTCCGGATTTGCAGTTATACTGTTAATCATAAAATCAAATTCCTGATTTTTAGTCGGAATTTTACCATTTGAAATTTTTTGATTTATATCGTAATGATAGTCTTCTCTGCATAATTTTGTTGCTTCGGGAGATAATGCAGTAAAACCAATTAATTCAGTATCATAAATTGGATGTATTACACTAGAATTATCTAAAAATTCATTCAATGATCTATTAAAATATTTATCTCCTTTTGTTAAATTTATAATGTCTCTGTCCGTATTCTGTAAATACTCTAAAACCGTTTCTTTTGGTTTAAATAATATACTTCCACCTTTTGCAATTAATGCAGAATTTGGAGCAATATATTGACGAGTTTTTCCTAAATCTTTTGATCTGTCGACTTTTCCTAAGTGTTCTCTTAAAATTTTAAGCCGTTTTGGATCTTGATCTAATCTAGATAACTTCCGTAAACTTTCTTGTTGTTTATTTAACATTTTAACTTTATTAAGCGCAGAGTTTTATTTAAAAACGTTTCGGTATAAAAACGCAATGCATTGCGGCTATTGGCCAATAATAGTGCTTTTAAATTATAATGTCGGAATTAAATTATGATTTGTTTAGGAATTGAATCTACAGCTCATACTTTCGGAGTGGGCATAATGAATGGTGACGGTAAAGTGTTAGCCAATAAAAAACACACCTTGGAAACTGATACTGGTGGAATTCATCCTGTAAAGGCTGCACAAGCACATATTCTGTATTATGATAAATTAATTATTTCTGCATTGAAAGAGGCAAAAATTAAGCTAGATGATATTGATTTGATTTCATTTTCACAGGGTCCGGGTCTGGGACAATGTTTAAGAGTTGGTGCAGTTGCTGCTCGATCTCTTTCAGGAATGTTGAATATTCCGCTCATCGGTATAAATCATTGTGTTGCACATATCGAAATTGGAAAGCAACAAACAGGACTTAAAGATCCCATAACTTTGTATACTTCTGGAGCAAATACTCAAATTATTGCATATGCTGGAGAAAAATATAGAGTTTTTGGAGAGACATTAGATATTGGTATTGGAAATTTCTTAGATAACGTTGGTAGGTATATGGGTCTTGGGTTTCCCGGAGGGCCAAAAATTGAAAAATTAGCTGCAGAAGGAAGTAACTACATCGAATTACCGTATCCAATAAAAGGTATGGATTTCTCATTTTCAGGTTTACAAAACAAGATCCGACAATTGATTGGGCAGAACTCTAATGAAGATCTGTGTTATTCAATTCAAGAAACAGTTTTTGCTATGTTGACTGAAGCCACTGAGCGAGCTTTGGCGCACATTGATAAAACTGAAGTTCTTTTGACCGGAGGAGTTGCTGCAAATAAACGATTGACTGCGATGTTAGAAAGGATGTGTAAAGATCGTGGTGTAAAATTTGCCGTTTGTCCATTTACTCTTGCAGGAGACAATGGTGCAATGATTGCATGGCAGGGAATTGTTGAATTTAATGCAGGAAAACGGCAAAATCTTTCTGAAACTGAGATTGATGGCAAATGGCGAACAGATCAAGTAAAGGTAAATTGGGTAAAATAAATACACTCTAGTCTTCATCCTATATTTTTTTATATAAGCCAAAGTAAAATTTTAGGTATGTCTGCTATCGGAAAAATATTTGGTAAAACTTCAACAACTCAGTTTAAATTTATAGTTGATTCTCCAATAAATAAATGGGATTATGTTGCAGTAAATCATCACGAAGTTGGTCCGGTTTTGACCCAAGTTATAGAAATTGAACGAAGTAATGAACAAACTCTAGCAGAGGGTCTGATTATTGGTTATCGAACTGAAAGGAATTTTTTAAGGCAGCCCAGGACTCCTTTTGAACCTGCATCAGAAGTTTTTATCGCAGATGATAATTTGATTAAATCAATTTTAGATTTAAGAATGAATGGAATATATCTTGGAAAACTTCAAGGTAAAGATATCAAAGCATATTTGGATCCAAAAAAATTAATTACTAAACATCTGGCTGTTTTGGCAAAATCAGGTGCTGGTAAATCTTATGCAGTTGGAGTAATTTTGGAAGAATTGATGGAAATGGGTCTTCCGATTGTTATTATTGACCCACATGGAGAATATAGTTCAATTAAGTATGAAAATAAAAATGATGAAGAAACTAAGTATTTCAAAAATTTTGATATTAAAGGAAGGGGTTTTGGAAATAAAGTCATGGAATTTGCAGTGAATACTTCAATAAATATTGATGCGCATCAGATTAGATTACCGATTCCAAAGAATCCATTTACTCTTATTGAAACTCTACCTTTCAAACCAACTGATGCACAACGCGGTTTATTATATAATGTCGTAAATGATTTGAATGAGCGAAAAGGTATTTTTGAATTTGATGAATTGATTAAAGAATTAGAAATTTCTGAGTCTACTGCAAAATGGAGATTAATTGGAGGAATTCAACAATTAGAACAAAGTGGTTTATTCAGTCACGGTGCAACTTCAATTGAAGATATTATAAAACCGGGTCAACTTTCAATTATCAATTTTAAAGGTGCAGCTCCGGAAATGCAAGGTATTGTTGCAGGAAATATTTTATCTAAAATTTTTGAGGAACGGAAGAGGGAGAATGTCCCTCCGTGTTTTATTATTGTTGATGAAGCCCATAATTATTGTCCTGAGCGGGGATTTGGAGAAACTAAGTCTTCCAAAATAATGCGAACTATTGCTTCAGAAGGTAGAAAATTTGGTGTCGGATTATGTATAATCTCTCAACGTCCTGCACGAGTAGATAAATCGGTTCTTTCTCAATGCAGTAGTCAAATTGCTTTACAAGTTACGAATCCAAGTGATCTAAGTGCAATTGCTAAAAGTTTTGAAGGTATTACTTCTGAGGCTGAAGGCGAGATTAAAAATCTCCCGATTGGTAAAGCCATGGTGATAGGTGCAACCGATTTTCCAATTTTTGTGGATATTAGAGTTAGAAAATCCCAACACGGAGGTGCAGCAAAATCATTTACTCTAACTAAAGCAAAAAAGGCGATTGTTTCATCAACAAGTGATTATTCTTCTCAATCGATAAATGACAATTCTTCTCCCACTTCAAGGCCAGTTATATCTACAAAAAATCAACAATTAAGCATCTTTGAACCAAGATTAAAAAGGAAGGAAGTTGAATCATTAGAACCTGGAAATATTGAAAATTTATCTTATGTTTTAAAACCAGTTTTAAGTACAATTTGTAAAAAACGTGGTAAAACACTGCATTTATTATTTGATTTAGAAAAATTTGGAATATTGAGCTTAGATAAAACATTGAAACGTATTAGTTTGGGTTCAACACCTTCGCTTTCAGGAAATCAGAAAAAAATTTTAGATTTATTACGTGATAAAACTCCTGTTTCTGAAGTTTTTGTTAAATCTGGTCTAGGATTTAGTGAAGTTAATACAATTTTGAACCAATTAGTTAGAGCTAAAATAATCCATGTGGAAAATAAAATAATTACTAAATTGGGTGGTTCTGGTCTGAATTTAGGAAGATATAATTTTTTAATGAGACCAAAGTATCTCAATTTAAATGGAGAACGGCGGATTGCGAAAATTTCGGTTGAAAAAATATCTAATTATTTAAAAAATAACGGTTATGAAATGGTGGCAAAAAGGGAATCATATATTCCTTTTTATAAGGTAAAAACGCAACATGGAACTAAAGTTATTGACTCTCTATCTTATTCTTTAAACATATAGTAACTCTTATAAACTTATATTCTAAGCAATAGAGTACTGACTTGGTCAGGAGCGTAAGCGAATGGATGAAAAATCTGTAACAAACTCATTAACTGAATTAAGAAAAATTATTAAGAAAAGAAAATTTTCTCAAACTATTGATTTAATCGTAGCTTTCAAGGACATTGATATGAATAAAGTGCCTAAATTGGAACAATATGTCCGTTTACCTTCTGGTCTTGGAAAAGACATGAAAATTTGTGCTTTAGTCGGTAATGAATCTGAGGATGGAGCCAAAGATGCAGATCGCGTTATTTTGTCCAGTAATTTTGATAAATTTAAAGAGAAAAAAGATATCAAGAAACTTGCAAGAGAATATGATTATTTTGTGGCTCAAGCAGATATGATGCCGAGGATTGCTCAAGTTTTTGGAAGATATTTTGGTCCAATTAATCGTATGCCTAGTCCAAAAGCAGGTTGTGTTATTCCTGCAAGAACAAATATTAACTCCTTAGTTGGTAGACTTAGAAACACAGTAAGATTGGTGGCAAATAAAATTCCTATGTTTCAAGTTCCAGTCGGGATTGAAACACAAAATGATGCTGAACTAATTAAAAATATTTTGGCAGTTATGGGTGCAATTGAAAATGTTCTCCCTAACGGTAGAAACAATATTGGTAAAATTTATATCAAATCAACAATGTCTAAGGCGGTGAAACTATAATGACTGGTGATTATAAATCAAAAGTTGCAACTTGGAAAAAGGATAAAGTTGAAAATCTAGCTAAAGAAATTTCTTCTTCAAAAACAGTCGCAGTTCTAAATATGGAAGATTTACCTTCAAAAGAACTTCAAAAGATTAGAGAAAATGTGGGTGATAAAATAAATCTGAGAATGACTCGGAAAACATTATTGCGATTAGCATTAGATGCATCAGGTCGAAAGAGTGCAAGTAAATTGATTGAGTATATTGATGAAGGAATGCCTGCACTATTATTATCTGAATTAGACTCTTTTGAATTATGGCAATTATTGAAAGATAATATGTCTGAATCTACTGCAAAACCTGGTCAAAAGGCGCCTTTTGATATTATAATTCCTGCAGGACCTACTAGTTTTGCACCGGGACCAATTTTAGGAGAATTGGGTGATGTAGGTATTAAGGCAGGAATAAATGCAGGTAAAATTGAAATTAAAGAAGATTCTCTTGTTGTAAAGGATGGAGAAGAAATTAATGAAAAATTATCAGCAATTCTTTCAAGATTGAATATCCGACCAATGAAACTGGGTTTGAATTTAGTCGTTTCTTTAGAAGACGAAACTTTATTCTTAAGAAAAACTCTTGACGTGGATTCAGAAGAATTCGCCAAAAATCTCGGAAAATCATATTCAGATGCAGTCAAATTAGCATATGGTGTTGGAATCATAAATGAAGCCACCGCAAAACTATTACTACAAAAAGCTGAAACTGACGCTATGAAATTAGCATACTCTCAAAGTATCCTTACGGATAAAGTAAAGGATCTTTTACTGGTTAAAGCAAATGCTGAAGCCACTAAATTAACGGGGGAAATTGGAAAATAAAATGGAATATATATATGGCGCAATGTTATTGCACAAAGCTGGAAAAGATATTACATCTGATGCTTTGAAAGCAACTTTGTCCGCAGCAGGAATTAAGGTTGATGATTCCAGAGTTAAAGCAACTGCAGCAGCTCTGAAAGATATTGACGTTGAAAAAGTAATTTCTGAAACGCAAATCGCAAGCGCGGCAGCCCCAGCGGCAGCAGCACCTGCAGAAGCAAGTGGTGAAGTAGCATCAGAAGCACCCGCTAAGGAAGAACCTAAAGCGGCAGCAGATGAAGAAGTATCTGAAGGTCTCGGTGCATTATTTGGATAAATAGTGCACTCAGACTTACCTAAATTAGAGGATATAAATGATGGATATAAGCAATCTGAAAAAGCAAGCACGAGATATTAGTAACAACTTACGTGATCTCGGTTCAAAAAAGGAGCAAAAATATCGAGAAAAAACTAAGTTAGATAGTGCACTTAATCAGTTGATAAAAGAAGCTGTTGAATTAAAAACGCAAAAACGTGAATATCAAAAAAGAATTGCTAATTTAAAGAAAGAAAGAAATATTAAAAATAAAGCAGTTCAAGAAGGTCTGAAAAAATTAAGAGATCTTCGTGATAAATACGTCAAAGAATCAAGAAAACCCAAACTTGATGCTAAAAAATTGCGAAAAGATCTTGAAAATTTGAATTTTGATCTTGAAACTGGGACTCTTTCTCAGAAAAAAGAAAAGGAATTGATGAATAAAATTAATGAATTAAAAACTAAAATTAAGTCTATTCCTTCTTCAACGAAGACAGACTATAATCGAATTCGAAGAAAAACTAAAAAATTTAAAATTGATTCGGATAAAATTCATATGCAGATTCAATCTGAAGCTAAATTAATAAGTAAAATCTTTGATAGACTTACTGAGATCTCTAATCAAATTTCAAATATAAAGAAGCAACGAAATTTGGTAAAGATAATTCTTTACGGAATGAAAGATCAAATCAATATTATGAATGCGAAACTTGGCGGAGTATTATCTGAAATGTCTAAATTTCCAGGTGCTGCTGCAAGATCTGCATTAGATATGTTTACACCGGGCAAAGATAGAAAAATAAAAATTAGAGCGGGTGAAAAATTGACAAAGGATGACATTCTAAAACTTCAGAAAAGATTAATGAAGAAATAACTTTAATAGTTCTCACTGATTATTCTTTAGATGAATCTAAGTAAACTTAAACGGGACTTGAAGAAAAAAACTGATAAAAATCCTGAACAATATTATCCTGTATCTGTTTTAAACAATTTAGGATTTGATAGATATATTTGTAATAAATGTTCTACTCGTTTTTGGAGCACGAAAAAACGAAAAACGTGCGGTGAGCCCGATTGTAATGAAGGATATTCATTCATAAATAAATCTCCTGCAAAATCTAAGTTGGGATATCTACAAACATGGGATAAATATGCCAAACATTTTAAAAAATTGGGTTACACTCCTATCAAACGTTATCCTGTTGTTGCAAGATGGAGGGACGATACTTGGTTTACTCAAGCATCAATTTATTGTTTTCAACCATTTGTAGTTAGTGGTCAAGTAAAACCTCCTGCAAATCCTTTAATTATGTCTCAACCAAGTTTGAGATTCAATGATTTGGATAACGTAGGTATTACTGGACGTCACTATTCTACTCACTTTCATCTGGGACAACATGCTTTTGTACCAAAAGAACAATATAATCAAGAAAAATATCTCTCTGATATAATTTCTTGGCTAAATAAAGGTGTTAAACTTCCACTAAACGAAATACAATTTCATGAAGATCAGTGGGGCGGTGGTGGAAATCTGGGTACTTCATTAGAATATTTTTCTAGAGGGATGGAATTAGGGAATCAAGTCTATATGAAATATAAAGTCACTCCTCGTGGTTATAAAAATTTGAATATTAATGTTTTGGATATGGGATCTGGTCAAGAGCGATATCCCTGGTTAACTTCTGGGAAAGCATTAAGTTATGAGTTAACTATGCCTAACACTGTAAAATATTTGTATCGACAATCTGGAATTAAACCAAATATGTCTGTCTGGAATAAATTCGTCCCATTATCTGGAAATCTAAATATTGATGAAGTTGATAATATTGAAAGAATGTGGGGGAAAGTTTCTAGAAAAATTGGTTACTCCAAAGAAAAAATGAAAAAAGAAATTTATCCAATTTCTTCTCTTTACGCAATTGCAGATCATTCTAGAACGCTTTTATTTGCTTTGGCAGATGGTGCGCTTCCTTCCAATTCAGGAGGGGGATACAATTTACGAAGTACTTTCCGTAGGAGTATGGATTTAGCAAACCGATATAATCTAAATTTAGATTATGGAAAATTGATTGAATTGCATGCTAATTTTTTGAAACCACAATATCCTGAATTAAATAAATCTGTAAAATCAGTCACGGAAATTCTTAAATCTGAAGAAACTAAATATTACAATACTAAAGAATCGGGTAAAAAGATTATGCAAAGAGTTTTGAAAAGTAGGATTGATGATCAAAAATTAATTGAATTATATGACTCTCATGGAATCTCTCCAGAATTAATCTCTGAAGAGGGTTCTAAATTGGGGAAAAAGATTATAGTTCCGATTGATTTCTATACTAAAGTTTCGGAACGACATGAAAAGAAAAATATGCCGAAATATCGTGAAGAATTAACTGAGCTTCCAGGTATCGAACCAACTGTTAAATTATTTTGGATGGATGAAAAAGCCAGAGAATTTGAAGCTCGAGTTTTGAAAATATTAGATAATCGATATGTAATTTTAGATAAAACTTTATTTTATGCAACAGGTGGTGGTCAATTGAATGATACTGGTTTTTTGAATAATTCAACAGTCGTAAATGTTGAAAATCGTGGTCCTCATATCTTCCATGAAGTTGAAAATATTAATTTCAAAGAAGGAGATCTAGTAATTGGTAGAATTAATGATGTTCGAAGAAGTAGGACCATGCGACACCATACTGGGACTCATGTAATCGGTGGTGCAGCAAGAAGAGTCCTTGGAAAACATGTTTGGCAAGGTGGTTCAGAAGTAAGCCAAGATCGAGGTAGATTAGATATAACTCATTATGATAATATTACGCCCACACAATTAAAACGAATTGAAAAAGTTTCTAATGACATTATTAAACGACGAATTCCTGTTGGAAAAGAAATTTTATCCAAAAATCGTGCAGAAAAAAAGTATGGATTTACTGTTTATCAGGGTGGTTTTATTCCGGGAGGCGAAATTCGAGTTTTACATGTTAAAGGGTTTGATGCACAGGCATGTGGTGGAACTCATCTTTCTAACACTTCTGAACTAAAGAAAATAAGAATTACTGGCTCAAAGAAAATTCAAGACGGATTAATTCGACTAAATTATGTTGCCGGAGATGTTGCTAATGAATTGGAACACGAAGAAAAGGCAATTGGTAAATCCGTTATGTCTGCATTTGGAACTCGTGGAATTGCTCCAATCGATCAAGTAGAAACAGCTGCAGCAATGCTGAAAACGCAAAAATCTCATTTAGCAAAAAACATTGATAAATTTAAGAAAGAAACTATCCAAATGAAAACACAAATGGGTCAGTCTCGAGCTCAAATCGCGCGAGATTTGAAGTTTAATACAAATAATATTCCGAAAGCAGTTGAACAATTGTTCACTTTATGGAAAAAGACACGAAAAGAGTTGAAAAAATACAAGAAACGATAAAAAAATTAAATAATGGTATTCTTCAATAAAATCTTAATTAATATCTTTGTCCCATTTGCCTTCTGAAATCAATTTTGCTGCAGTTTCAGGTCTTCGACCATTAACTTTAATTCCCATTGTTACACAAACGCCTACAATTTCTTGTAAAGCTGCTTTTCTTGAACGTGCAAGCAATTCTGGTTTTTTCTTATCTGCTACGTTCAAAGCTTGTGGCAAAGTCATATCTGCTACAAATTCTTTTCCAGGTGCGCCCGATCCTTTTTCAAGACTTAGTTCCGCCCTAATTAGATCTGATGTTTTTGTCATTATTCTGATTCTCCTCTATTTTCTTTTCCAACTACTTTTATGGAATCTAGATTTAGTGTGATTGGTATCGGTACTGCTGCATCAAGTAATTCAACAATAACTTCTGATTTTTGCTTATTTAATCTTTTTACTTTTCCTCTTTCACCTTTAAACGGTCCACCGACTATTTCAACAATATCTCCTAATTGAATATCGATATTTTCTGGATTAAACTCTATTAAATGGTCTAATGCAGCCAGTTCAACTTTCTTTGTTAATACTCCTCGAACATATGGAACTCTATAGGTAATTTGTTGTACTTCTGTAACTGAATCTGCTTCAACAAAAATATATCCGACTACTCCGTGAGGAGAAAGTAATGCATGAATTCCTTCTGATTTTTGTGCATTTGTTGATAGTGAATCCATTACTTGTTCTTCTCGTCCCACTCCTGTTCGTATTGTAAATATTGCCATTATGCTAATTTTTGTGCAAATTGAACTACAACAAAAATTGTGAATCCAATTAGCCCGATGACTGCCATTCCAAGTCCAGTTACTTTAACAACTGCTTGAAATTCGTTCATCTTTGGCTTTCGTGTAATTGAAAGTACTCGCTTATATTCTCTAAACTTTTTTTTAGCGATTCCGGGCCATTCTTTTGGTCCAGGTATCCTAAAATCATCAGGATTAATTTCAATAAGTGAAGCCATGATAGGTTTTGCGAAAGTTCATTTATAAAGCTTTTGAAGCCTAATCAATAAATTTGATTCCGAAACTGCCTTCCATGTCTTCTTGTTTTTTCTTTGAAAAAGTTCGCTTAGGGCCAAAAATTTGAGGTGATTTTACACCTACAATTACCAACATTGTCCTAACAGAGTTTTGTAACTCTGGGCTCAATTGGGCACCCCATATGATTTTTGCACCTTCATCTAATTTGTCAGTTACTGCTTCTACTACTTTCTTTGCCTCATCCAACGTCATATCTGGCCCACCGATTACGTTGATTAATGCTCCTGTTGCGCCAGTAACTTCAACATCCAATAAAGGATTATTTAATGCTTTTTCAACTGATTCAACTGCTCGATTTTCTGTATCTGATTCTCCCAATCCAATCATTGCAATTCCTCCTGAAGACATAACTGCTTTGATATCTGCAAAATCCAGGTTTATTAATCCAGGTTTTGTTATTAATTCTGCAATTCCTTTTACTGCATTTGTTAAAATTTCATCTGCAACTTTAAATGCGGTATGTAATGGTAAATCTGGTGCCAATTCGATTAATTTATCGTTTGGAATTAAAATTAAAGTATCGACAAGACCTTCTAATTCTTCTAATCCGATCATTGCATTTTCATGACGGAGAACTCCTTCCATTTCGAAAGGTAATGTAACGACTGCGACAGTCAATATGCCTTTTTTCTTTGCTAAATCTGCAATTACGGGCATACATCCGGTTCCAGTTCCACCGCCAAGTCCACCAGTAATAAATACTAAATGTGCATCCGATAATGCATCTTTTATTTCTTTTTGGGACTCTTTTGCTGCATCTTTTCCAATTCTAGGGTCAGAACCTGCACCGAGACCTTGAGTTAAATCTTTTCCAAGTAACAATTTTTTATCTGCATTTGAATTCAATAAATCTTGTGCATCTGTATTTACTGCAATAATTTCTGCACCAGTTACTCCTATATCTGAAATTCTAGAAATTGTATTATTTCCTGCGCCACCGCATCCAATAACTTTAATTCTTGCCTGCCTGTTTGATAAAATTCTCTCTAATTCCTCATCTTCTTTACTTAATTTTGATACAGATTGAGAGTCATATGTATCATTGAATGATTGTGTAGGTGTTGAAGAAGTTGATTCTTGCGTAAATGATGAATCATAATTATCTGAGGAATGATCTTCTTTGGGTTCTGAGTCTGCGCCCGTATTAAAATCTATATTATCTGATAATTCATCATAAGGATCCATGGATTTAGGTCTCTTCAAGTTTTTATAAGCATTATTACGATTTAAGAGATACTACACAATAGTAACATCACTTACTTCTGGAACTAATTTTTTAACTTGTTTAACTATCAAATCTAAGAATGGTTTCCCCAATTTTTCTTTATTTGGTAATCTAAATACTACTTTCTTTCCTTCCACTTTCAATCCTTCTGCTTGAAATCCAAGAATTTCCGTTGAAAATGATACTTTATCTTTTATTTTTGAAAAAACTTTGATCGGTTTAAGCATATAATGAACATCTTTTCCCGCAAATGGGTGATTAAAATCCAATAGTACTCTTCCGCCATTCACTGAACGAACTGTTGCCTGTTGGCCATCAACATCCAATCTCATTCCAACTACGGGATTTATTTTCTTTGATCTTAGTTTATTTAATGAAATTAATTGTATTAATTTAGAATTTCTAGATCCAAATGCTTCTTTTGGTTCCAAATCAAATTCCATTTTTTTTCCGAGTTCAGATCCAATCAATTTTTTATCGATACCTTTCAGTAGTTGGCCTGATCCAACAAATGCCTTCATTGGTTTGTATTTGAAATTAGAATCATAAATCTTATTTTTCTTAGCTTCACTTTCAATAGTTAAATCGAAAATTTCGCCATTATCTTTGAAAGTCCCTACAAAATCTAATTCAATTAGGTCTCCCTTTTTGATTTTTGTCATGGCTTTTAGTTTTGACTAAGGTTTAAAATAGTTTTGAAGTTGTTTTTGAGTATCTCGATTGTAATAAGTACTGTTGAACCCATCGCAACAACTAAGAACCATTCATATCCTGTCAATGCAACTGTTTCAAAATATTTTTGGAAAAATGGAAGTGTAACTACTGCAACTTGAAGGAATATTGATACTGTTATCGCGAGCAATAGAGCTTTATTATTGAAAATGGTCTTTATATTTTTGAGAACGGATTTATCAGTTCTAGAATTGAATATATTGAAGATTTGGAACATAACTATTGTTGAAAACGCAATAGATCTCGCATGTTCTATTCCTGAATCCAGGTTCCAAAAGAACAATAAAATGGTTCCCATCATCATAATTAATCCTACGATTATTGAAAACTTCCAAGTATTTTTTGAAATTGCTCCTTCTTTTAGTCTTCTTGGCTTTCGACTCATTATATCTGGTTCAGGTGGATCGACACCAAGTGCTAATGCCGGCAATCCGTCAGTAAGCAAATTCATCCAAAGAATCTGTACTGCAATTAATGGTAAAGGTAATCCTATTAACATTGCAATAAAAATCGTTAGAACTTCTCCAACATTACTTGAAATTAAATATCTAATAAAATTACGTATATTGTCAAACACTCCTCTACCTTCTTCAATAGCTTTTACAATTGATGCAAAATTATCGTCCATTAATATCATATCTGATGAATCTTTTGCAACATCAGTTCCTTTGATTCCCATTGCAACACCTATATCTGCTGCCTTTAATGCGGGTGCATCATTAACTCCATCTCCCGTCATTGCAACAACTTCTCCTCGAGCTTTAAGAGCATTGATAATCTTTAATTTGTGTTGAGGAGATACTCTAGCAAAAACCCTAACGCTTTCTAATTTTTTTATTAATGCTTCGTGAGACATATCTTCCAATTCATCTCCGATAACTACGGACGCAGTGTCATCAATTATCTCTAACTCAATTGCAATTGCACGTGCAGTTTCCGCGTGATCTCCAGTTATCATAATCGTAGTTATTCCTGCGTTTGCACAAGTTTCTAATGCGGATTTTACTTCAGATCTAGGTGGATCTATCATTCCCTGTAATCCGACAAAAACTATGTTTCGTTCAACATTTTGGGATGATATTTTCTTATTTGGACTCACATATCTGTACCCCATTGCCAAAACTCTAAGTGCATTTTTTCCCATTCCTTCAATTTGGGAATTAATCTTTGTTCGATCTGACTTTGTAATTTTTTTGATTGAACCATTTAGATATATGTGAGAACAGTTTTCAAGTAAAATTTCTGGGGCACCTTTAATATATGCGATTTGTTTTCCGTTATTTTCATATATTACACTCATCATTTTACGATTTGAATCAAATGGAATTTCATTTTTGAATTTGAAATCTTTTAGTAAATCATCTTTGCTTCTTCCGGCTTTTTGAGAAGATACTAATAATGCTCCTTCTGTTGGATCTCCAATTATGCTCCACTCTTTCCGATGATCTAATTTTGCAGTTGTACATAGTGCGCCGCTTCTGAGAAGTAATTCTAAATTTTTGGATTTAGCGATATCAATTTTTTTGTTATCTAACATAAATGCTCCTTCTGTTGGATCTCCAATTATGCTCCACTCTTTCCGATGATCTAATTTTGCAGTTGTACATAGTGCGCCGCTTCTGAGAAGTAATTCTAAATTTTTGGATTTAGAGATATCAATTTTTTTGTTATCTAACATAAATGTTCCTTCTGGATCATATCCTGAACCACTAACTTTGATTGATTTATGATCTGTATAAATTTCAGTAACAGTCATTTCATTTTTTGTTAATGTTCCGGTCTTATCTGAACAAATTACTGTTGCACTACCTAATGTTTCAACTGCAGGTAATCTTCGAACAATTGCCTTCACTTTTGCCATTTTACTGAGCCCAAGTGCGAGAGTTATAGTTACTACTGCGGGAAGTCCTTCGGGTACTGCTGCAACTGCCAAAGATACCGCAGTTGTAAACATCTCAACTATTGTTTCACCTTTCAATAATCCGATTCCAAAAACTGCAATTGAAATTATAATTGCAGCAATTCCTAAATTTTTTGCAACAACTTCTAATTTCTTTTGAAGTGGTGTTTCAGGAGTTTTTTGTTCAGTTATTGTTTTTGCAATCTTTCCAATTTCCGATTGCATTCCTGTTTCAACAACAATTGCGGTTGCCCGACCTCGTGAAATTAAAGTATTCATGAAAATCATATTTCTGAGTTCTGAGACAACTAACTTTTCCTTTTTTAATATAACAAGCTCTTTTGATACCGATGTTGATTCTCCGGTAAGTGTTGACTCATCAACTTCTAAATTAATCAATTCGATCAATCGTGAATCTGCAGGAACTTTGTCTCCCTCTTCAAGTAAAATTATATCTCCGGGGACTAAATTTTCTGAATCTATCAACTCCTCTTTCCCATCTCTCAGAACTCTGGCATTAGTTTTGGAAAGTTTCTTCAATGATTCTATTGCGCGTTCTGCCTTATATTCTTGAATAAATCCTAATAATGCATTCAAAATAATAATTACTCCTATAACATATGCATCAACAATCTCACCAAGATAATATGATACAAACACTGCTAAAGTCAATAATGCAACTAAAAATGATTTGAATTGATTAGTGAAAATTTTGAGTGCAGTAAATTTTTGCTTTTTGACCAATTTATTCTTGCCATATTTATCTAATCTGTTAGCTGATTCAGATTCAGTGAGTCCAGTTTTTGATGAATTCATCTCTGAATAAATTGAATCAATACTTTTTGTGTGCCAATACATAAAACTCGTATCCCATGAAATTATATAACGATTATGACCTTAATACAAAATTTTATAAATGTCATATAAAGAGTTTCCATGGGACTGTAGCTCAGTCTGGAAGAGCGTTCGACTGAAGATCGAGGTGTCGCTGGTTCAAATCCTGCCAGTCCCATTGTCTCTTCTTCGCCGTTTTTCGGCCCTCAAACCCCGAGGAGAAGAGACGCTGCCAGGGTCGCATAGTCTGGTTATTGCGCAGGATTGCTAATCCTGTCCCTTTGGGAGCGTGGGTTCAAATCCCACCCCTGGCGTACTTATTTAATTTTTAATTCCGAAAATATATATAGTACGATTAGGGAACTAAGAAACTCTTAGAAAAAATAAACCCATATTATCGAAATTATTATTGATAAATAAATTAAATATTTTGAATTTCCAAAGTTTATCAAGTCAATCTTCGATATTTTCATAATCTGGAAAAGGTGGTCCTTGCATATAATCCTCGTGGTATTCGACAAAATGTAAAATTTTATTTTCATTTTTTTCGATTAAAGTTGTTAAATCTGAATTTGTTAAATCTGAATAAATTTCACCGTCTCGAATTAATTTTGCCAAATCTGTTTGAGATATATCTTTACGCTGATATGCACAAATTCTTCCCGTTGTGATTGAAAAATCCATTTCTGAATACGATTTATCAAAATTTGTCATAATATGTAAAACATAATCACCTAATTCGATGTGAGGAAAAATTCCTCCACTTCTAACTTTATAGACCATGCTTTGAAAAAAACGTACTGCAGTATTAAAGTTTTATATGATTTGATACTATAAAGGGCACACTCAGAGGTGGACATATCTTGAAAACTTTATCTTACTGACAAATAACTCCACGCCGCTACTCTAAAGCACGAATAAACATGATTATGGCTGCTCGGTTCCCCGCCTGACCAGGTTCTCACAATAACCCGCCGAAAGAGGCAACGCTTCGACATCATATGCCAGGGACAAAGCATACAGTCCATGCCGCCCTCTAAGCTTCGACATCTTAGCATACAAGATAACAGCCGCGCTTACCCGGCCTGTCTAGCCCATTTAACTCGGAATTTTTCAGTTTAAAAGAATTATTATTAGCGTTCCAAATATTTTGTTAGTTCTTTTCCCATCTTTGGATTATTTTCTTTGATGAAATTAAAATATGGATAAAAATCGCGAATTAAGGATTTTGCAGAAGTATGCAGCCTATCTGAACTCTGTTCAGAAATCCCTCTTGCCTTTTTTCGTTTTGCAGATAATGCAAACATTTTCAACATAATTTCTGGTCTTCGATAAGTTGAAATTGTTTGAGAAACTTCATTTTTTGCCTGTTGAACTCCGGCTGTTGCAGATACGTTAGCATAATATGCCAAATTCCAATTTTGATTATTTGAAATTCGATTTCGGAATATGTCTGAATCCGATAGACTAATATATCCATTTCTGAGTGCATCTGGATCCAAGTATTCATGGTGCATATTTTGATCTATCCACAGACTATATTCTGATGAATCTACTTTAACATCTGAAAAGGTTGAAAGTGCCAGGGTTGCATCAAAAGATTTTAGTGTTATTTTGATTGCATAAAAAATACTTTCTTCTCGCTCCCTGAAAAGATCGTAAATATCTTCATTTCGAATCTTCCCCTTTTGTTTAGTTAATACTTCTAAATCAGTTAAAGCAGAACGAACGTCTCCTTGTGATCTTGCTGCTATTTTTTTGAGAACAACGGGTTCAACATCAATTTTCTCGAGTTTGGAAACTTTACCTAAATATTTCTCAATTGATTTATAATCTACGGGATCAAATTTTATTAATTCGCAATATTTTCTTAGAGTTTTGTATTTTGAGTTCCACGGATCATTTGCTGTAATAACAATCGGATATTTCGTATTTTTGATTATTTCAATTAGCGCAGTTATTCCTCCGCGATCTGAAGTTCCGGAAAATGATTCAAGTTCATCGATTAGAATTATTTTCTTACCTCCAAAAAGAGATGGTTGAATTGATGCAGGTCTGAGTCTTTCAATAATCTGTACTTTGTTTCGAGTAGATGAGGGTGGAATTTCGTATAATTCGTATTCTCTCTCGGAAGCATAAACTCTAACTGCCAAGGTTTTTCCGACGCCCGGTTCACCATAAATAATTGCTGCCTTTTTAGATTGACGTTGGATAAAATTAGTAAATTTTACTATTCCTGAATACTGTCCAATGATATCACTGATTTTCTTCGGGATATATTTTTTGATAAACATGTAGACCTTTCGGGAGTGAACTTATATATTTGTGTTTAGTCGGGTTCTTAAATTAGAGAGTTGATCTCTCAGAAATTTTATCTCTGAACTTTGTTCATCAATAATATCGATAAGAGGATCCTTTTCTTTAGTTATGCTAATTATTTCGCGAAATGCATCTCGATTTGATGTTGCAAAATTTAATATTTGAGTTACAGTTACCATTAGTAAGATAATCCTCTCAATACTTTACTAAAGATTACTTCGACTTCATGATTATTCATAAAATTGGGATCTATGTTATAAACTCGATTTAATTCTCTCGGAAATACTGCGATTTTATCGTCCTTAATCTCGACGTAACCTTTTCTAAAAAAGGTTTTACCAAAAAAGTTGATTTTTTTCATAAAACTAAATTGATATTTTGATTAAAAAGGGTCGTACACCTTTGTCCAGTGTCCATTACTCGATTGAAATTAATTTAACTTCAAAAGTCAATTTTTCGCCTGCAAGGGGATGATTAAAATCCACCAGTACTTTTTCTTTTACGATGTTTACAATATTTCCTGTTACCATTTGACCTTTTATCATTCCATGAACTGTTAATCCCTCTGCAATTCCGCCTTCAAAATTAGTGTGTGGAAATTCTTGTATCAATTCGTCGTAATAAATACCGTATCCTCTCTCAGGGGGAATTTCAATCCTTCGAACCTCTCCTATCTCCATTCCTAAAACGCCCTCGTTGAAACCGGGGATTACCTCTGCTGATCCCAATTTGAATTTAATTGGTGTTTTTCCTTCAGAAGTATCAAAAACGCTGCCGTTCTCTAAAAAACCTGTAAAATGTAACGAAACGTCTTTTCCTGATTTGGCCTTCATTAGAATATTTATTTTGTCTTACTTAAAAACATTATTCGATTTTATTTTCTATATTCGAATATCTATTTTGAAATCTCGAGTTTGTACCCATCAATGAAACATCTGCTAAAAATGCATTTATTTGAATAAATTCATTTGATCCTTCAGAAATTCTGAAATCGTATTCTCCGCACGATTTGATTAATTTGACTTTTAATTTATCTTCGAATTCTTCAGAATTCCAAATTTGTTTTTGAAATTGTGAAATTGCATCAGAACCGGAAAGCCCGTATTTTACTAAAACATCTGCAAGTTTGTCTTTTGATGCTTTGAATTTTCCGCTTAATGCAAGTTTTAAAATTTCGTAAAGTTCTGTAGGCTCTGCAAAAGAAACAACTTCTCTGACTTCATTAACTGTAACTCTTAATGTTCCAGGAATTGAATCTGAGGGTTTATCTGCAATAGCAGTTGTTGCTTGGAGAATGTTTTCTGCTTTTCTTAAATCTCCTTCGGAAGCATCATAAATGTAATCCATCGCAGTATGATCTAAATCGATTTTCTCGTCCCTTGCAATTTTTTGAATAACCTCCTTCATTACTTCCTTTTTTATCGGTTGAAATCTGAAAATTGCACATCTCGATTGGATTGGTGGAATTATTTTTGAAGAATAATTACAACTTAGGCAAAATCTAACATTTGAAGTATAATCTTCCATCATCCTTCTCAATGCATGTTGGGCATCTTTAGTTAATGCATCTGCTTCGTCAAGAAAAATAAGTTTGAAAGGTGTATCATCTGAAACCGGCCTAGTTCTTGCAAAATCTTTTATTGAAGTTCTAACAATATTTATTCCTCGTTCATCTGAAGCATTTAATTCTAAAACATTGTCTCGATATCCCTCACCATACAATTCTTTGGCCATTGCTAAAAATGACGTTGTTTTTCCCGTTCCTTGCATTCCTGCAAAAAGTAGATGCGGCATTGCTTTGCTCTTTATGAATGCTTTCAGTCGATCTATAATCTCGTCTTGTCCTTTTACTTCAGATAAATTAATAGGACGATATTTTTCTGTCCAGATTTCAAATTTAGACATGAGTTCAGGTTTTGATTTCAAATTAAAAACATTTGTTTTGCTTACTCAAAGGATTTATAATTATAATTTTTTAGAAATCTGTATGCCGGGTGGTTATAATGTTGGTCAAAATCTGTAGAATATCGTATAGCAGTAGTTATTTAAATTTTAATGGAGTGGTTCGAGCATGAGTGACTACAATTTCAAGACGTTGGAA